>Ga0123342_1003661_pt1 | contig 24429 bp, 16 predicted proteins | sample Turbeawhitnodule_FD_89960 | JGI IMG/M metagenome (GOLD analysis project Ga0123342, IMG submission 89960) | Root nodule microbial communities of legume samples collected from Mexico - Turtle bean Mexico white nodule | ecosystem: Host-associated > Plants > Roots > Nodule | place: Mexico: Nepantla... | reverse complement strand
TGAGTTCTTGAAACATAGAACATTGATCCATTTCTATTAAAAGTGCCTATTCATTCTCCAACTCAAGTTGATTCCATAAAATGTCAAAGAATCATCTATATCTTGCTATTGGAATCACATCACGACTTCTTATAATCAAAATTCCTACTCATGATTTCTACATAAAAAGACAAACAATGTTAGTTACTTATTTAATAAAGTTCAACATGTAAAATAGAATATAAAACCTTACCCGTAAATAAGGCACGAGGATCCTCAGCCATGAGCATGTTGAGGAGGGCTCTGCTATTGAATGGGCGAGGAAGATTTTTATTATTTCTACATCTACTCTCTCCTATCGAGAAAACAGATATTTGGCTTGAGACTTAAACATGTCTAACCTTTGTCAATATAAAGGGAATCTAGGATTAAAATTTGGATAAAAGAAAAGTTGATTCCATTGGTCTTACGGTACATACTTTATCTTAAAATTTTTATTTTAGAAGTTTTTGAAAGAAGATGAATAAATTATTAAAAAAAGGCCCTAATTGGGCTCCATTGAGTGAAACTCAATCGATGTTTTCACCGTGCTTAAGTTGGTAAAAAGTACATAAAAGTGTTTATGGAAGGAAAAATTTCAAGATAATGGTAGTCAACATATAACATTCAAAAGGGGATAAAGAAAACGGAACATTGAGTTCTTTGAAGAAACACTCATATACATAAGTGAAATGCCCAGTATTTGACTAAGGTTTCATGAAGACTCAAATGCTTTTAGTACAATGCTTGACAAAAATGAACTCAACCATTGTGTCAGAACATATACTAAAGGAGGTATCAAAATCCTCCGCCTTATCCCTCGAGGTAAACTTAGAGGCATAAGAAGCAACACCCCTGAGCACCCAAGCATACTCAGGATCAGAGAAAGGAGTAACTTGTCCTTCCTAGCCTTCTTGACTGAGATTCCCATCACTGTTTTTCCAGAGTCAGAATTTTTGCACTCTGTTCGTATTTCATTTATCATTTTTTTTTTGTATTTTGAATTTTGATGTACTTCTTTTTTTCACTTTTTCTCAACACATAAAACTACTCTAATACAAAATTTCAGAATATTTCACCCACAGAATTAATTTCTGGGAAAGATTCTAGCCAACATAGTAACAGTGAAAACAGAGAAATCATAAACTGGAATTAGAAAATAGCAAGGAAACTTCAAAAACACAATGGAAATTATTGGAAAAGAACTTGTATGGAACTAACACACAAGTATGAAATCAGTTATGAAAATATAAAAGGCACCACTAGGAATTTATGACATTGTAGGATGAACATGACTTTGACAAAACTTGTATGGATTCAAAAAAAAAAAAAAAACTCAACCACAAACACTTTGGACCGATTAAAATTAAAAACAAAACAGCCAACACAAAATACTCAATGGAACCTAAAAACAATTTGGAAGCGAAAGAACAATTTGAACCAAAATAAAACTGTACAACAATTTAAAAACAACAACACAATTAAAATGACATAAAAAACAACAAGACAATAAAGGCAAGATGAACAACACGGATTTGAATAAAAATCAAAAATAAAATGAAGAGAACACTTATCTCTTGAAGAACCTTGACTCTGATACCAAATGATGAGTTGATACCAAAAGATGGGTTGTTCTTCTTGAAGATTTAAAAAGGGTGGTGAAAGCAATGGATGTGATGGATCAAGGAGGGCTCATATAGAGCTATGGGTTCCTTGTAGGTGCATGAAATGTATAGAGAGTGATTGGTTGGGCCATATCACTTGGAGAAAGGTGGAGGTGAAGATCAAAGTGTCTAACCTAGAGAGACTAGACAAAGGAGTAGAAGCTTGCAATATTTTGACTCATAAAATTGATCTTACAAAACATGAGCCAAGCACCCCATTATATAGGTTCAAGTGCCTTGGAGAACAAGGAGCAAGGGTAGGAAGGGGAATACACAAAAGAGCGGCTGGTAGGGTTTTGACTAAAGTCAATGTCGCACCCTAGGAGCAAAGTTCTAGAAGCTAGGTTAACTTCTTACCCTAAAAGGCTTTAGTCAAGCTACAATGATAAGCACACCCCCCATTATGCTAATGGAACCTTATTCTACTGAAATTACAAATAAAGAACCTAGCTCTCATGGCTTGGGTTTTACTTCTTGTGGTCGTCTTTGAACATATAAAGAAACATTTCTCTGCCATCAGTAGCAGAGTCCCAATCTTCTTGAATCCTCTTTGCCATGGACCTAGTTGTTGGGCTTGAACTAGGGCCCGAGCTTGGGCCTCTTCCATCACCTGGGGTCTCCCCAATATCTTGGGAGGAGGCTTTTCGCCTAGTGATGAAAATAATTTTACTCACACTGTATAACTCTAATGATAAACTCTTGGATTGAAATCGTGAGTAAATCCATTATTTTAATTGAGATTATTGGATTAATTTTGGCCTTAATTGTTATTTATGCTAGTTCTATGTTTTTAAGACATATAAGACGATCTAGCATTTCACAGGACAAACGATCCAGTTTTGCATAGAGCATATAATTTTTCCAAATGATCTAGTGGTTTGTCTGATAGAAGCGTTTGGCCAAAATGACCTACTGCGAATGGGACAACTCACGCGAAAGTCCAATTGCTTATTTGAATCAAAATGAAAAATGAAGTCCAAGACAAAGAATTAGAAAATTAAACTGAAAATATCTCAGAAAAGACTTGGAAGCAAATATTCTACATTAATATTCTTTTAAATTTATGAAACTGAAATCCTCTGTTAAACGCACAAAAAACAAAGCAAATATCCTTTGAAGATACTATTTAAGAAAATATTTTGCAATATCTCTCACAATATTGCTGAAGTCAATTACAATTAATATGCAAATCTGAAGCAAATTTGAAAACAAAATATCTGAAAGAGAAGCAAGAACGAAATCTGGAATTGATCGGGAAAGAAAACATCTGCCTAATAATTTGAAATGGAAAAAGGAATCAGTTGATAATTGTGAAACAATATCACGAGGCAGATTTCAAATCTGACTTTGTGTAAGGAAAAAATATTGTAAAAGAGATTTCAGAGGCAGAATGAAGGGATCATCATATGCAACAAACTCTAACCTAGTTCTATTTTATTTTTGGTATTTTTCTTGCTTTTACCTCCACATGGAAGGCTAAAATCCTTTTTGGTTGATTCATTTGTAATTTCCTATTGAGTGTTTTGAGGTTTTGATCAATAAAAGTTTCATTTTTCAATTCTTTATAACAATTATTTTAATCTTTCGATCTCTTATAAATATGGTTTTTATGAGAGATTGTACTTGAACACATGATTGAGATTCTTCCTTGTCTTAAATTTTGGGTTTTTAGTCATTCCACATTATTTTGATTAATTTCTTGGGCGCATGATTCAAGAGATAGGAGAGAAACATCCCATGAGTACACACATGAATACAAAGTATGGTATTGAATACATCAACATACACATGTTTTGTTGATAAGATTAGGTTGGATTGGATTAATGCATGTTTGATTTAGTTTAACCTTGTGTGCGAATTGAAGGGTGATAATCTTTAGATAATCGGTAAGGAATTCATTGGTGGAGGAACTTAGGAGTCAACCCGCATTCTTTACTGATTATACTCTCTACTTTATTTTTTTGCATAGCTACCTCAACCCTTGTTTATCTTTATTGTTATTGCTAACTTTTCTTGTTTGCAAATAGATTATGAACACCGATTTACTGATTTCACTATTGGATTTGTTAGGAGACAAATTGGGTTATCTGACCACTTCTATGATATCATCTCTCTAGCATTAGATAGTTTATCTTTACGTTAGATGGACTACGCAAAAATAATTTGAATTTAACAGCAAAATGACGGCTATCACCTAGCCAGAGCAACATTGGCCTTATTTCTATTTAACCTAGTGGCACTCACCACGATAACGAGAATCATTTCAGGAATAACTTCCTCCAAGCTATCCCCCTCAATAGAAAATGAGTCAGTGTGATTGGTTGAAAAGTATTCTCCTATAGGCGCAACCTCTCTATTTACGAGAGGACCATTCCCATAGGATGAGACAAAATCAAAAGAAGAGGAAGCAAAAGTAGACATACCTAAATGGGTTGAACAACAAGCACAAAGAGAAGGACGAAAGAAAAGACGAAGAATGAAAGAAAAATCAGGAAACGAGATGAAAGTGCACACGTCAATACCAATAAAAGAAAATGAGTGAAAGAAGACACAATATGCTCTTTCTAGTTTTAATAGGTTTTTGAAAATGCTTTATTAAAACCCTAAGATTTAAAAGATGTTATGACCATCCAAACAAAACGTCACCTCAATAGGACAATGTATCTCTTCATGCCGGCCTTTGAGTGAAACGTCAGCCGCTAAATTGATGTGACATCTTGAAAACTTACAACTCATAATTAGATATAAAACCCCTTATTAATGCGCATAACATTTTGATCTTTTCATCATTACATGTCATTATTACTACTCCAATTACCAGTTAGTACCAATAATATTATCTTAGTTTCACTTTAATTACATCAAAATCGAACCATCGAGCTTTAGAAGCTCGGATTGTCGAGCCAAAAAGGGTCAAACCAGCAAATTGTTTAAATAGTTGTGAAGCTAGACTTATGCTTAGTTGTGAAGGGACCTATGACTAATCATAAAAATGCGATCTATTTCTAAGAGCTTGACCCAAATACAGATAGAGTTAAAATTCAAACTAAAAGTTTGACTACAATAAAATTAGGTTCCCGAACTTGTGGGGACTTGGGTAATACCCAGTACCGAAAGGCATAGAGTAGTTAACATTCATTCACAATCCTTGATCTTAATCACCTATAGTTATCATTTATATCACTAATACTAGAAAGTAATCACTCCACGTCTCGTAAAAATCGACTTAGTATGTATCTGATAACGATGGCGCTTACCGAGATAAGTTACAAGTTCAAAAGTCTAGAAATATCACCTCTGGGAGTATTCTTCACTCACTCTCAAATTCTTTTAGTCATTATTTACTCACTAATATTTTCAAACTCTTATTGACTTAAACGTTGTAAAGTTTTCTCTGGTGGATCACTTGACTATCAATCATAAAGCTCGACAACCTTTTACAGAAGAAGTTGATTCACTCATATAACTTGTATATTTACCTCAAATGACTCTAACTCATCCTCCATAATAACAATATTATTGATGTCATAAAACACTAAATTAATTTTACTCATACAAATAATTATTTTATTATTACTTTTTCTCTCCTTTTATTGCATAAAACACATTAAATATAAAAAAATGGTTATACATTACGAATTTTTGTCCGACCATGGTTACATTAAATATATGTACCAAAATTAAGATTAGTTTAACATACAACAATTGTGTTTCATGATACAGTGGTTGAAACCCTTCTTTCAATTTTGTAATAAAATACAATTCAAATCTTTTAGAAGAGCCAAAGTTGTCTTCTAAACAAGGGTAAGCAACACATCACTTGGTGAATGGAAAACCAAATACTGCGAGCTATATAAAGTTAGGGATTCTTAGCCTGCAACAATCACAAATTCCTTGTACATAAGTCCATAACTATAGAAAAGTATAATAGAAATTAAACCAAGCTATGAAAAGTAACAGTTGTTAGTATTATCTTTATTGGTTACTTTTTTTCCAATGAAAAGAAAATATCATAACATAATCATTGTAGACCTATACTCATAATTTGATGTGCTATTAATATATAAATATAAATGTTTTTCTTAAAATACTTATTTTCTGATGATATGATCTATCATTTTATGAGCATGGACCCGTGATTTAATTTCCTCTATACAAAGATAATATGATTATCATTAATATATGGCATTCTTTTAGTTCTTATTAACATAAACATTAGGTAATTAAACAATAGGTTATAGAATTCACATTATCTTTTTTCAAATATAGATATTAAGATGCTAATATTTTGCTTCCTTCAACATAAAAGGAGTCAAATGATTAGGTTTTAATAATGATATCAGAATACTTTAAGAAAATGTTAGGATACAAACATAATAGGTTTACTTCAAGCATGACAAAATGGAAAAACATAAGCATTGTTGTGTATCCTTATCACTTTAATTACAAGTAATTCAGTACCATTTAAGAACTGCATATATATTGTTATACATTCATGTAACTCAGTTAAGGAATTTGTTCATATAATAACACTTGGTTAGAGTAAGAAATATCAATGATAAAGATATTGATCTTTAGATCTACTTTATAGATTAAAATTAAAAGACAAAGAGAGAGAGAGACCTTCTTAAGCAATTATTTATCCACTAACAAATTGTTTATATTATTATTCCATAATATTAAAATTATAATTTTAGCATTTTAGCATTTTGTTATAACTAAAGGAATAGATCACTATGTTTAATCTTTTTCTTTAATGCAAATTGTTTTTAGTAGTATTATATGAAAACATGAAGGGTAATGATACCTTAAGACTCTATGTCAACACACTTCCATTTAACAACCAATTATTTTTTTAGATTTATATTATAAGGACTGTGTTAACTTGAAGTTTTTAAAGAACAGTATCAAATAAACGCTTTCCAAAACATGAAAATGTAAACAAAAGAAAAAGTGAAAGATATAAATAATGTACCTTTTTCAAATACTTTTTGTGTAGTTTCAGTGCAGCCACACAAGCTTTCTTGGCATCAAGATTTCCATTTACATCATTCAATATCTGAGAGTAAATAAATTAGGCAGCAAAAGAGAGAAGTTACTAGATATGAACCTTGAAGCTAAGTTTGTTAAGAAATGTTCCAATAAGCAAATTCTTATTCAAAGAAGAGACTTTTTTTTTTCTTTGTGTTTTGTTATCTTGTATGAATGTAATTAATTGTTCATTCAATAATTTAAGGAAAATAATTATATACATACCTACACTACTATAGAAAATCACGAAATGAAAACTAATTTTAAAAACAAAAAATAATTAGTTATTATAGTAACTAAATTAAAGACAATTTTAAAAACTAAAAAACTGTGATTTTTAAATCAGTTTCTATTATTATTAAATGATTTTTAAATTGGTATCTAATTTGCTACCAAAGTTTAAATAATTGATAGTTAAAACTTTTGTAGCTAATTAGATACTAATTTAGAAATTATTTAATAATTATAGAAACTAATTTTTTTTTAAAAATGATTTATAATTTAGTAATTATAACAATTTATTTTTTTTTTTCCGTAAAATTAATTTCTATTTTATGATTTTTTTTTAAAGATGGAATGGAAATTAGAAAAGTTAGAAGTAAAAAGTGGGATGAATAAGTGAAACCTTGACGACATCATCCAAGCCTCTTGCTTGTTGGAGTAATATTGCACTTTTTTCCTTCAAGACACTAGCAACAAGGAAAACAGATATGGGAAAGGTAGGATCTTCTCCATTCTTTGCACCATTTTTCATATTTTCTCTCTCATACTTCCCATAGTGACGTAATGACTTCATTCTTCCTTTCGTTTCCTCAGATTTGTCATCATCCTCCTCATATATCCAAAACAAGTCAGGATCATATTCTAGGGCCCACATCATCTGTTTCATTTCTTAACTCATTAGTAGCTCAATCCAAAACAAAATAATATATTTTTCTCTAGATAATTTATTTCACACTAAAACAATGAGTTTGTTAAGATTTGAATCACTTAGTTAAAATGTTGTTGTTGTTCTATTGCTCCAATTATAGGTTACTATTCTATCTCATCACTACTACCAAAAAGTTGTACTAGTATTATGTGAAGTGATACCTAATTTAAAAGATTGATTAGTGCACCACCAATTTCTAATGAAAAATAATGCAAATATGAAGAGAATAACTTTGTAATGTCATACTAAAAATAAAAGTGTTTTATATAGCCTGTTTTTGTTTTGCTTTTTTTTTTCCTTCTGTAATGATATGTGCAGTTGTAAAATTATATAGAGTAGAGAGAGTCTGTGTGTTTTAAGAATGATATAATTGAAATGTTGATTTAAGATAGGTATTTGTTTGAGGAGGTTTGAATGCTGCACTAGTGCTCCTTAATTTTACAATTTGGTTTTATAGTGAGATTTTTTTTTATTTACTTTTGGAATGTGAACATTGTTAGAGATATCACATCGATTAGAAATAAGAATATTTCATTTATATAAGTGGATGCAAACTTCATCCCATGAATCGGTTTTATGGAGTTGAGTTAGGCCTAAAATCCACTTCTTAATATGGTATCAGAGTCATTTAAAGTCTATCCTAGCGAATGTTTGTTGGGCCTATCGTGTCACCCGTTATCGGGTCGCTATCGAACCATCCATAATATGTTGTTCCACGCACAAGCTGTCACTCGGCGTGAGGAAGGTTATGCAATTGAGTTAGGTTTAAATTCAACTTCTTAATAAACATAAAAGCATAGTCCTTTTTTAATTTTGTAATGGAGTTGGAATATTTTTTAAATATTTTAATTTATTTATTTATTTTTTATTGATAAGAAAAAAATAAAAATTAAAAGTATATTCTTAGTGAGAGTACAAGTTATATTTTATAATTTAATGTTTCTTTGCTCATGAAATGAACTTGAACAATATAATTTTCCGATATGAGTTGAGATATATTTAAAATTATTTATTTTATTTTTTATTGAGAAAATAAATAGAAATAAACTTGAAGAAATTAGAACAGAAATAAACAAACCTCCCAAAGGTACAACGAGTCACAAAAGGAGAATTCTCGTCGAAATAGAACCATTATCATCCGAAAAGCAAAAAGATAGTCACCTCCACCAATTTCTTCTGTGCTCCAAGAATAAAAAATAATGTTAATTTTGTGAATATATAAACAAAATATTAACAATTATTTAGAACCATTGGAATCAGAAGGTAACAATGATAATAAAAAAAATGCATAGTTGAATATATAAATCATTGACAACAAAAGTATAACCAAATACCAAGGGCTAAAAATGATCTTGCACCATTTTCTCTTTCATTATTCTTAAAGAAATCTCACAAAAATAACATGATTTATATAATAAGATTTTCTACTCCATAAATAAAAATAGACACAAGGAAAATACCTATATGTTGATGAAGTTTTGGATCAATTACTTGAGTGATTGTTGCCAAATTACTTAATTGAGTCTCCACCCCAACAGAGTTAGCAGTGCATCTAAAATTTCCTCTCTTGAAAAATTAAGATGTAGATTGTAAGAAATAAAAATATATGGTTGAATATCATTATAATTGTACCTTAATATTTAAATTATCACATGGAATCTTAGTACTTAATTATTCTTTAACCCGATTTTAATTTCATATATGATTGTAAATATTCAAATCTTGGTTAATTGAATTTATTTTGCAACAAGTAATAAATTAGTTTTGTAATAGATTAGAGTTTACCAATCTACGCATCAAACGTTCAAAGCACCAAAAAGCATCAGCTTCATCATTAAGAAGTATTATCATAGGAGAGCATAGGTCACTCATTCCTGCAAATTATAACCATGGAGTCAAAATTACACTAATTGTGAATTATAGAGCTTATTTTGGTTTGAAAAAATAATTCATTTTCTCTTCTCTCACAATAATAACAAAAATTTATGTATTTTTTTCATTTTATTTCTTATTTTCAAATATTTGTATAAGGAAAATTTATTTCTCTAACTATTTCTTATAAAAATCCTTTAAAACAATAAATAAAGTAAAAAACAAGTGACTTTTTTTGTATGTATCTATAAAATAAGAAATAAAAAAAGTCTCTAAAATCAAACAAACTCTTTGTTTTGTACCGTATTACAACTAAAACTATAATTTAAATTACTAAGAATTTGTTTTCTCACCTTTTTTTTCACTAGAAGCATATTGTATATATTTTTTTATTTTATTTTTCCTTTCTATGATTCAAAGAGTATGCCCATAAACAATCAAAAAAATATTTGTTATTGTTTTGTAAAGTAAAGAGGCTAATAATAAACACTATCGACTAACACACTTGATCAAAGTGAATATAATAAAGGGTTATTATGAACTATAGGTTTTTTTATGTTAGTTCAAAAATACTAAAAAAAAACAAGGCATTACTATCATACATTAATATTAAAATGATGGTTTGTGCATAATATATTTATTTGAAGGTGGTGGGTGTTAAAGTTAAATGGAGTCATCCTTTTATGTTAAGGTAAATAAGATCTAAAAATAATAATAAGATAAATTCTGTGTATATTGGTGAACATAAAAATAGTGGTAATGTGAAGTATTTAAGATTGAAAATTTAAAAACTCACCTTGACCATAGCCAACATCTGAATCTATTCGAGCATAAACACTAAGAATATCCCATAGTTTTGACAAGTTTTCTTTCTTTTCATAAAATACTAATGTTCTATCAGTACGAACCACATCAAGACCTGAAGACATGTGTTTGTGCAAAGAATTAGGATGTTTGTGATTTTACGAAAATATAGTGTAATGCATTGAGAACCAAAAATATTCACAAACCTATTTGATGGAGTGTTAACAACCATTGAATTATTCTCTTGTCTGTGATCTTTTCTAAGTTATTTGAAGCATTAACCTCTTGGGGTACAATTGGTCCAATGTCTGGATTATTTTCTAACAAAACCAATGGATCTTGACATGGTGTACCATCTTCACTAATTACAGGTGCTGTGATAAATCTACCACTTCCTACAAGAGGAAACAATATACGACATTCTTCTTTCCATGTATTATAAAGATCCCTGACAACATAAGCATGACACAATTAATCATCCACCAAATTTAGAAAACAAATGAAATATTCTTCAATTAAAATTAGTCATTATGCATGTATAATGGAGGTGAGAGTATCTACGACTAACAAATTTGTTAGCTTGTGATGTGCATTAGATAGGTATCAACAATGTCAAAAAGCATGTGGTTGGTGAAATGCAAAAATATATGTTGTTGTTTTGGTAAACTGGGTAATTCGATAAACTTGTTAAGGAAATTTATTTCAAGTTATTTTTGTGTTTTTAAGTATTTACATGTCTTTTGTTTTTGTTGGTTGGGTGTCCTAGGTCAACTTGTTAATCTTTACCTTAATTTCTGGTTTTGTATATGGATTGAAACACCCAAATGTTTTCTTTTATTTAATTATTTTTTGTTGATAAATAAAATTTATCCAACTAGATCTAAGTATGTCTCTTGTAAAATCACAATGAGATGGAGGTTGTATCATATGTACAAGTAGAACAAGTCTCAATAACAAGATTGTTTCAAAATCAGAACATTTGTGATTTTGGTCATGTGGATGTACAAATGTATAATTTTGAAGGACAAAAAATTCAAAGAAAGACGCTTTTGTAATTTTAGATATGAAGGATAAAAAAATTATACAATATTTATATTTCAAGTGAGTGCTATATGGTTCTTAGAATCTTGATATAATGTGTCTCCCCAATTCTTTATCAATATATACATGTTTACATAAAATGAGTTTTTTTAAGGTATATCCTATAAAATGTCTTGTAAATATTGTACATCATATTTATTTATGGGTTGGGTACTCCAAAATCTCCCTTTAATTAATTTATTATTTTTTATTAAAAAAAGGTAAAAATTGTTGGAAAGATAGTTAAAATGTTTTATATTATGCAGGTGAAATGTTGTAACTAAAAAGGTATCTTGAAAGTGAGAATGTTTACCTTCGACGTTGTCTTATTTCATCTCTTTCCTCAAATGTACTCTTGGGATCATAGCAACCAAGTAGAAATTCCCAAACTTCTCCCCTAATCGATGGATGGATTCCCTGATTTGAAAATTTCAATAAAGTGAGATACATTAAGTTTTTAAGATTCCTTATTAACTTGTATATATCAAGGTATACTTTCATCAATATATTCATATAATATTCCCTTTTACAAGTTACTTTTTAAATCTTTAACTAAATCCCTTGATAAGAAAAAGTGTCAAAATGATTTTAAATCATTGAAATGTGTCTTGCATGATAATGGTAATAGCATCTCAAGTTCTAAAGAAAATCAAAGTATTCCAAAAAAAACATCAAATTTACTCACATGATTGAGTTTCTTAATCTTGATCACCATGCAAGTGATCAACATAATAAAACAAAAAAAATTGAATTACCCCTCGGTGGATTCGGCTTAGGGTCTTGCCTATATCTAGATACCCTTCTGGAGAAAATGCAGCATGCCATTTTCTTGCACTCAATGTTTTCCCAGCCTGAATCACAGTACAAGAAACTTAAATTTTAAATTAACACGTGAGAAATTAATGCAACAAGACTGAAAGAAAAACAAACAAATTCATTAATTCTCAATAAAAGGCGTATAATTTTTATAATATATAATACAATATTACGAAGTGAACGTCTAACTCAACTCCATAAAATCGGTTCATGAGGTTGAAGTTTGCACCCAGTTATATACAATGAAAGACTTTAATCTCTAGTCGACGTGAAATCTTCAATTTACAAATTGTTTAATTAATATTTACATATTTTCATGATCCATCATAATCATCAAGAGAAACGTTATTAATCATTATTTTCTTAAAGTTATAGTGATTTTAACAATACTTTCCAAGTACCTTGATCCTAAATCGTGACTTTGGAACATCAGTGCACTCTGGACGAGTTTCATAAAATGAATCAGCGGGAGCACCAGGATCTCTCCACATCCCAAAAATCAGAAGTGTTATTGGAAAAAAATGTTTGGAAAAGCAATGATAATGATTCCTACCAAGGAATTGGACCCCTTTGAAATGAAATGGCAAACCCAGGAAATTAATCTTCAATGAAGAATTCAAAGGGGATCCAACCAAGGTTCAATTGGTAGTAGGGCCAAGTTCTAAAAGCCAAATACTACAAAAAATTTAGTAACTTTTATTCCTTTTTAGTATTTCTGGTTTTGTGGGGTTAACAATGGTGATTGTGTTTGAGGAAGGAAACTCTCGCAATACCATGTCAAAAATCATTCACAACCTCACAAACTCTAACATTCGCCGTTTAATGCGTAAATTTCCACTAACTATTTTCTTCCTATTTCTATCTCTCTCCCCTCATAATACATTTTTTCAATTTATTCTATTTTTATGTGTACCTTTTCTATATGATGCCTTGAAATTACTCATGTCCCAGTTACGCTATTCTTATGAGAAAATACTCTTCCATATTGCTTACTTATTATTAAGTCAATGATTTGGTTTTGCATGTTCTATTGATTATGATAGATATAAATAAGTTTGAATAATTACTCTAGTTTTTTTTTTTTTCATAAAATAGATTCATAACTGTTCTTAATTTTTTTTCTATTTTATCTTTTTATCAATGTTTTATTTTATTTCATTATCATGGACTTTGCGTCATTTTCTATTGTTTATAAAACATTTGGTACATGTGGAGGAGCAGTTTTGAATTGAAAGAGAAGTATAGGGGTGTTTTTTCTTTATATATTTCAGTGATTTTCTATTTTTTAAATATTTACTAAATAACTAATTATTCTTATAATTAATTGAATTTTTTTTTATAAAAACTAATATATTGTCATTTCGTAAAAAACAATTCTCAATTATCAATTTTAAACTTTAAATGTGAAGTAGTTTGTCAAATGTGGAACAAAACATATGGACACATTACGACATGAAGTAATTTTTTTTGTATATCTTCATCTCTTTTAGAAATTATAGTTTTCATCTCTTTATTATTTGGTTTAATTGATATCTTTTAATTAATTTTTAATATTAAACATAATTATATATAAATGATAAAAATAAAAAAATGCAAATACACATATACCATTTTGGTTTAATTGACATCTTTTATTTAATTTTTAATATTAAACATAACTATATATAAATGATAAAAATAAAAAAGAGAATGCAGAGGCGCTATTGCGCTTGTGTTTTCGCTAGTATATAATAATAATAATAATAATAATAATAATAATAATAATAATAATAATAATAATAATAATAACCCTTCCAATGCTTCATCTAGACTAACACAAGTACAATTAACGCTTTCTACATGTAAGTTAAAAGAGCACTGATGTAAATAAAAATGCGATGACAATTTTATAAATATTGAGAATATATTACATCGTTTTTTATTCCCAATAGGTGTAATATGTATTGATTTTGAGTAAAAGAATATGTTTAAAAAATTACATTTTTCCAATAATAATTACATCTGTTGTTAGGCCCAACCGATGTAATATGTATTGATTTTGAGAGTAAAAAAAATTATTTAAAAAATTATATTTTTTCAGTGATATATTACATCGATTGTGAGACCCAACTGGTGTTATATGTATTGATTCTACGTGTAAAAAATGTTTAAAAAATTATATTTTTCGGGTGATATATTACATCAGTTGGGAGGTTCAACTGGTGTAATATGTATTGATTTATGTTTTAAATGTATAAATTTTAAAAGTTAAGTGATGTCAGGTGCATAAATTACATCGATTATTACTAGTAACTTATGTAATATATACATTTACCCTTTTTTTCTCGCACACTCACTTCTCGTTTCACACTTGAAGTTCGTTTGCTTTGTGTAAAACATTCGAGCCACTGCCATTGCATTGCCACTGTTTTTGGTGCCACAATTCATGTTGCCTTCATCGTCATTATCATCATTGTTCACTACCACACCGAAAGTTGTGTTTAGTTACCATCGCAAAGTGTTGCCACCGCTGTTCGCGCTAACGCCATCGTTCACTGCCACCGTCGTTCACGACGCCATCATTGAAAACTTCCGGTCTCGCCACACAAAGGTTAGTTTTTTTAAGTTTTAAATATTTTTATTGTAATTTATAATTTGGTTTAGAAATAAAATTTATATTCGTATAGAAAATTAGTTTTAATATAATGTATTATGTTTAGAATATAATGTATTGTGTTTTAAAAAAATTGATTTGTTGTTGTTAATTGTTATATGCATGAAATGCTTCCAAAAGGTAATACATTGTCGACCCGCCATTATGAGGCGAAGAAGATATTGTGTCCGATGGGTATGGAGTACCAGAAAATACATGCATGTCATAACGATTGTATATTATATAGAAAAAAGTTTGAATCATTGCAGAATTTCCAATATGTGAGGTATCACAATACAAAGTGAATGATGATGACAGTAAGGAAGATTATGTGAAAAGGGGTCCTTCTGTGATTTAAACGTTTGTTTGTCGATGTTAATAATGAAAAAACCTCACGTGGCACGCAAATGATAAAAAATATGATGGGTTGTTATGACATGATGCCAATTCACCACAATAGAAGAAAATTGATTCTTTGTATCTTGAGTTTGGGAGTGATCCAAGAAATCTTAGACTTAATCTTGCAGCAGATGGTATGAATCCTTAGGGTAATTTAAGTAGCAAACATAGTCCGTGACCCATTTTGGTCATTATTTATAATTTGTCGTATTGGTTGTGTATGAAGAGAAAATATATGTAGTCTATGATGATATTAGGACCAAGACAACATGAAAATGACATAGATGTTTACTTAAGTTCGTTGATAGAAGACTTGAGGTTGTTATGGGATCAAGAAGTTGAAGTATTTGATGCATATGAGAAGGTCAATTTCAATTTGTGTGCATTGTTATTTTACACCATTAATGATTTTCCAGCATATGGGAGTCTGAATGGTTCCAGTGTTAAAAGGACATAGTGTTTGCCTGATATGTGAAGAGAACACAAGTTACCATCAACTGAAACATGGGATGAAAATTTCTTACATTTATCCTCGAAGGTTTCTGAAACATAATCACCCTTATTGTATGTTAAAGAAAGCTTTCAATGGATCTCAAGAGGATAAAATTGCACCTCCACCCTTAACTAGCGAGGAAATGTACAATTGATTCTTCCATGTCAATGTGACTTTTGAAAAAACACAAAAGAAAAACATTGTGAAAAACATCTGGAAGAAGAAATCGTTATTCTTTGAACTTCCATATTGGTTAAAGTTAAATGTTAGACATTGCATAGATATAATGCACGTGGAAAAGAATATTTGTGATAGTATAATTGGCATATTGTTGAACATTAAAGGAAAGACGAAGGATGGTATAAATGCTTGTAAAGATCTAGTTAAGATGAGTGTGCGCTTGGAGTTGCAACCAAAACCTCATGGCAAATGAACATATTTTCCTTCAATGTTATTTGTAGAAAAGTCATTGATCCTAATATCTTGGATGAATTAGAAAATGAAACTATCATTATCTCGTGTCAACTATAGATGTATTTTCATCCTTCTTTTTTGACATCATGGTCCATCTAATTGTTCATTTAGTGAGGGAAATTAGATTATGTGGTCCTGTGTTTTTACACTGGATGTACCTAGTTGGGCGATGCATGAAGATATTGAAAAGGTATGTGAAGAACTTGTACCATCTAGAAGCAACTATTGTTGACAAATACATTGAGGAAGCTATTGTGTTTTGTACAACATGTATGTCAGAAGTAGAAGCCATAAGAGTTCCAAAGTCGAGGCATGAAACAATTTCTGAAGGGAATAGCACACGAGGTGTAAGGGTGGTTCAAAAAGACAAACATGAAGTTCTCCAAGCACATTTTTATATTTTGAGTAACACTGATGATGTTCTTCCTTACATAGATGCACACAAGATGTTGTTGAAGTCAATGAACCCTCGTGAAAATGAGAAATGATTGTTGACTAAGCATAAAAAAACCTTCTTTAAATGGTTTAAAGATAAAATTGGTCAAAAAGATTGTAATATTAAGGAATTCAAATGGTTAGCACGAGGACCTAACTTTGATGTCATAACATGGACTGGGTATGATATTAATATGATGTCTTTTTATACAGAGATTGAAGATGAAAAAAGTATTATGGAGAATAACGATGTGACCTTTGAGGCAGAGTCTATGCACTTTGCTAGTTTAAAAGATAATAATCCTATTGTGGCTACTCTAAGTTACTTTGGAGTAATTGAAGAAATTTGGGAGGTTGATTACGTCAAATTTAGAGTTCCTATATTTAAGTGTAAATGGGTTGATTATAACACGGGAATGCATGTTGATGACTCGAGTTTTACTTTGGTTGATCTTACAAAGATAGCATGGAAGGAAGATCCTTTCTTCACGGCTTACAAAAAAAAACAAGTTTTTTTGTGTAAAATATCCTTCTAATGAAAGGTGGTCAGTTGTCGTACAAGGAAGAATTGAACATGATGTTCATCCACTGGATGACTCAAGGGTCCAATCCATAAACAAGTATTCATTCTCAAGAGAAATACCTCCTTTGAATGACGAAAATGATATAGATGAAGTACATGCTACACACCATGATCACAATAAAGGAATATGGGAGAACATTCTAACCCTTCAACAATAGAAATCAAGTTTTGGTTTGGCATTCCTAGCTCAATCTAAGGTGTATATTTTGGTACCTAACAAGGACCAAGAAATGGAAGTAGAAAATAATATTATTTGAAAGGACATTTGTGTAAGTTATTTATTTAAAGATTATTAAATAATTTTTGTATTGAAAATGTTATTTAGATTTTAATGATTTATTTATTATAGTTTTTAGACAAACTTTGAGTTTGAGACTTCGAATTTCATTCGGAGCAAAATATTTTCATCAATAGCTACAAAATGGAGGAAGTTCAAGACAAATTTGACAAGCTATTACATTTATGGCAAATACAAAGACAAGTCTCCTTGTTGGAAATATGATATAGATGAAGAGACATGGTCACAATTTGTTCAGAGTCTAATGGATCCCTCATGGCAGGTTTGTGAACATTTCATTATATGTTATTAAATCTTGTCATGAAATCCATAATTCATGTATATTATGTACTTACAGGAAAAAAGGAAGAAAACTCAAACCATCCAACAAAAGAATGTTACCTCCCATTAACTATCTCAGAGAGGTTATCATTTGTTAGATAAAAAGATAATGGAATAAAAGTTAAAGAGGTAGACAAAATATGATTTTGGTCAACTTATTTGTCCTCCAAGACCTCCTAGTCGAAATGAAAAATGGAAGTTGGCCAAAACTAAAGCAGAGGGTCAGATACACTTGAGAAATCATTAGAGATTTCCCAGCGTATTGTAAGTTCATATTAATGTCTTTTTTTTAGTGTTACACACTTATCATTACATATTGTATTATTATTTACAACATTCACTAGTGTAGAAAAGCTCATAGGGAAGTTTTGTTCCTAAAGGTCAAAATGACATATTGACGGTGGCTATTGGGACTGAAGAGCACTCTAGTTGTGCACGTACTGCTGGTTTTGTTGTAGGGGCTGAGACAACACTTTCGATCAGCTCCTCGACCCAACCTTTCTACTGCAAATGTTAGTCAGGAGATGATGGAGCAATTAATGCACAATTGATAGAGAGACTAACACCACAACTAACTTAGAACATAAAACAACAAGATACTATGAGTTAAGAGCTGAATTCGAGCAACGATATAATCCAGCTGAACTAGTAGATGTACTTAATACTCGTGGCCGAGCTTGCACAAAAGGTAGTTGTGATGTCGAGGACTTAGAAGATCATGAAGCACACAATGATTTTTCCTATCTGTGTAGGTTGTTTGTTCAAGAAAATCCTTTTTGTGTAGTGGCCATTGGGAGAGTTTATCCAAGAGGTTCAACCATGCACACCGTGCCTATGCATGGTGATTTCTATAGAGTGGTGGTTGAAAAAGTTAGAGATGCATATGTTGCAATTCCAGTGCTACATCAGAGGTTAATACAGTGGTAGAGACACTTGAAACATTTATTGCATGAACTACACATCTGATTAAGGAAACTTCAATACATTACCAGGTATATTTCATTAAGATCTATTAATGTTATTTAGATTGATACTTTATATTTGTTATTATGTTTTACAGGACTCTGGTACGAGACAAAATGACAAAATGCCCCAATTGATGGTGATTTAAACCCTCGGTTGCAACCACAAGTCCAACCATGTGTGAATCCAATCCAGGAGTTGATTAGGATTTCACATTAACTATTTTAGGATTTCTTTGACAATGGTGGTATACCATTGTACATAACCATGCAGGATGTCTTTGAAAGCATCCAGGGTAATTAATTATTGAACATCGCAGTTAATGAAATGTTTTATACTAGGTCTAACTGACAATTGATGTTTATTTTTCCCATGGACAATACTATTGTGTTGTTTTGTTCATTGCATAGGAAGCCAAGTCCAGATATGGAGACTATAGTACAAAGATATGTTTTTATTAATATTTTATTATAAATTATATAATTTATTGTCCATTACTAGTGATTTTTCTCTTTAGTGCAACTAATGTATGCAGTGTCTTAGTTGGTAGACTCACTTCATCATCACAAAATCTACCTTGGATTTTTCCTAGGGTATATATTTACCTCTTCATTGAAACTATTAAGTTATACTTTTTTAGTTTTTCAATTAAATTTATTATTACTTATATTTCATAATAGTGCAATAAGCAACAAGGAAGCTTTGAATGTGGATATTATGCAATGCATTAGATATGGATCATAGTATGTGTCAATGTTATGGACTATTGGGAATAGGTATTATAAGATTTTAAGTATACTAAAATCTCATTATAACTTGATATTTTTTATTATGAACACTAATATAATATTATGTTTCTCGGCCTTTTACAGAAACCGAGTCATTCGGCATACGAAATCTTGAACAAATCCATCAAGACTGGTCTAAATATTTTCTAAAGATTAGTAATAAAAACATGTCATGATTTGTAACTTTCCACATGTACACTTTCATTAATTTTAATTATAATATTTTGAGTTAGTTTTAGTTGCAAGTTTTATAATTGTGAATATATAAATTGATCTGGTTCGTATTATGGTTTGTTTTCACAATTACAGGTTGGGAGAAATCAAAATTTAATAATTTTAAAAAAAAAAGTTACATATTACCTTCGTTATGAGCATAACCCATGTAAAATGTAAGATATTACATCTGTTAGGATAATAACCCATGTAATATGTACATTAAAATTAGTGATTCTATAACACATATTACATTGGTTATAGGCCATAATATGTACCCTTTTGGTGCTCATTTTTTACATTATTTTTGTCAATTTTTGGTACTTTACATCAGTGTTTATAGTCGATGTAATATGAACATTTTACATCTATGAGTTTTTTAGCAAGTGATTATTGTTGTTTATTTTTTTATTGCAAGGTATAGGGCTAATAAAATGTTCAAAATTAATGTTTCACTCTAATGACTTATTTTAACTTGTAATATAAACTTCTATTACATAGAAGTTAAACTCCAATTCTAAGATAAAAATGATAATACTTAAACTATATGCATTTCAAACTAGATGGTGCAGCTACAACAGAGTCTGAAGGGTGCACACATAGGAAAACTATATGCATTTCAAAACCAACCTGAACATCCAAACTCTTATTTCATATTTTGTGAGTTATCCACTCTCTATAAATTAGAGGAACAGATACATCTATATCAAGTTTACTTAAATTAAGTCATTGAACTTCTTAATCATGTCATGCTTGTTGAACAAGGTGCTTTGATGTCTCCAAATTCAAGAGAAATGCTTGAAGACCTTGTTGTTGGTTGTGTGTGTGTTTAGAAGTATTTGAATTTGTTAATCTACTCTTTATGATGATCCAAGGTTAATTGAATATTAATCCTTTTGAAAAATATGTATTTTCTAACGAGTATGAAAATTCAACCTGATGAAATATCAATTCAACCGGTTGTTTTACACTCAGTGGATTTTGAAAAGGATTTGAAAAGCTTGACTTTGCTGTCAAACCAATTCAACCGGTTGTTTCGAGAATTCAACTGATTGTTTTTATGAAAACCTTAACAGAATTTTGTTAAGTTGTACCAATCTGTTTTGAATGATTCAAATTGCTTTTGGTTCTTGAATTAAATGCTTTGACCATCTGATTGGAGTATAAAAATGTTGTTTTATGCTCCTAGTCATTAACTAAGAAAGAGAGATCAATCAAAATCAGTTTTCAAGATTACAAAGAGCTTTTAGATCATCTAAAAGTGTGGAATAGGATTGTCTTGTATTTTTGTACTTTAATCTTTGATTTTACACGGGTGTATTCTATTCCCTTCTTCCTTAGTCATTGTATTTCTATGTGATTTGGTGTGGTGCAGTTTTAGAGGGTTGTTATGGAAACTGTGTGTTTTTCCAAAGAGTGGTGTGTGTTCTTGAGGGGTTCAAAATCATCACTCTTTGTTTGTTGTTTGTAATCAAGGTTTGATTACTTAGTGAATTCTCAGTGGTTAGCTGAGGACTGGATGTAGCTCTTGGTTAAAAGTGAACCAGTATAAACATCTTGTGTGAATCTCTCTATCCTTACACTCTTTAAATTGCTTTAGCTTTGATTTTATAAACTCCTGGTATAAACAACCAGTTGTTTCACTAAAATAACTGGTTGATTTTCTGGAATCAAACTAAAAACAGTTTTATAATTAGTTGAATAGTTTTCTAATTTATTGATTCTTCATTGTCTTTCACTCTACCTTCAATACTTGCGAAAATCTTTCAAAAACAATTCACCCCCTCTTGATTAAGGCCTATAGTTCTAGCAATGCTTTCTAAGCTAGTAGGTACCACTTTTAATAATGATGCAACACTAATCTTTTGTTTTACAATAACATCCACAACCTCTTTGATTTCTATTATTTTCTAATGCACTACTAAGTGCAAGATAACTTGTGTCAAACCCACCTTTCATGACAAGTGCTTCTAGGTTTAGGGTTTCTTTAACCTACCTTCTAGAAGGCTTCTCACAAATAACATCCCTACCCCTCTATTTTGTTCTCCAAGACACTCTCTCCTATAAATAGAGTGTCTTGCCTCATGTATTTCAGACATTGAATTTGATATAGTAAAGAAACTCTGCAAGAGTGATTTTGTGAGACTTGTGAGCTCTCATTTTGGTCTTATCTTGGGTGGGTGACATCTCAAGTGGCGACTCTTTGCACCACTCATCTTGGAGCCTCTCTTGTGACATCTTTCTTTCTTCCATAAGCTCTCTTCAACTCCTTCTTTTTTTATCTTTCTTTGCGCCCTCCATTCCTTTCATCTTTATACTTTCATGTTTGTCTCCTAAATTGTTGGTTATCTTTGCCTTATTCTCTTCAATTCTGCACCATTGCATCATTATCTCCATATAATTGTGTTTTTCTCTTTGCCCTCTAGAAGTGAACCTTCACACTTACTTTTCCCTCCAAATGTTACAATGAATTCACGTTAACGAATTCAACATTGGATTCTCAATTTGGATCTTCTTCTTTCGAGTGTCCTACGGCAGAATTATACAAGTTCAACCAAATAGGTTCAATCTTTGATTATTATCTCAATTATTTTTCTCTTGCTAATAGATCTAATGGTTTGACTAATGAAGATTTATTAAATTGTTTTGTTGGTGGCTTGCACAGGGATATTTATTGAAATGTAATGACTATGAATCCACATTAATTCTTGAGAGTTGTTTCTTTGACAAAATTGGTTGAGGAAAAATATGTTCCTAGCATTGTCAACACCCATTACTCTTCTTATATAAAAAAAATATTCACTTCCTTTTCCAATTCTACCAATGCACATGCCATGGTTCAACTAAATAAAAAAACTTGTTTACCTCCTTTTTTACCTACTTCAGTTGTGGCTCCTATTATTCTTAATAGTGTTGGAAAGAGAACTCCATTTGAAATGCAATTAAGAAGAGAGAAAGGTCTTTGTTATTTATGTGATGATAAATTCAACTTTAATCATAAATGTCATAATAAATAGTATTTGATGTTACAATTTGAGGAAGGTGGAGATTCACCTTTGTGAGGTACAAAGATCATAATTTATCTAGTGAATCTTACACATTAAATATGATCAACTTTTGAGACAAAATATTACTTTCTGACAAAATACACTTTCTGAATTAGGTCAACAACATCTTTGACGTGAGAGGCATTTCAAATTCTTTCCACATATTCCTCAAATATGATCGTTGTAGCTTTAATCTTCTTAACTTGAAAATCTTGATCAATATGCCATGTTGATCTTCTTCTTCAATGTGTTGGACGCACAACATGGTAAGTTGTGCTTTGATTGATCTTTGCATGTCTTGAGCGTGTGGGTGATTTCAAATTCTTTCTTTATATACCTTAAATATGATCATTGAGACTTTAATTCTCTTTTACTTGAATATCTGCTTAAATCTCTTACGTTAATCTTCTCCTTAAATGCGCTAAATGCTTGAAATGGAAACTTTTTCTCTTATGCAATCTACGTGTTCTTGAATCTTCATAAACATTTCAAGATGTTTCTTTATCAATATTTGATTTGAACACGGAGGTTCTAATTAATTCTGACTCAATTTCTTCTTTTGCATCATTCATGATGATCTATGTAGTATACGCTCAATATGGAAATATTAGCTTTGATGAAATCTTTGCGTCTTTGACATGTATTTGATTTTCAAATACTTTCTCCACATATATGAACTTTGTTTGTTAAGGCTTGATCATCTCTGGACTTGGATATTTTTTATTATGCACGATTCATCTTCTCTTTCGTATTACACGTTGAAATAGAAAACTTTTTCTTTCAACTCTATACACATCTTTAAGTCTCTTCGATAATTTGGGGGAACAAAATAAGTATCAGTAAACATTATAATTTAAAATTTAAATCTTGGGTGTGACTGAAACAATATCTTCAAATAATCAAGACTTTATATATTCATATATTTCTTCGTAAATGTTATCTCAACTTCTTTCCAAGTTAATATTAATTCAGAGTGTTAAAGCATAATTACATTTAACCTGGATATTATCCCTCTAAATATATTTCAAAAACCTCTTTGATTTTAAATATTAATGCTATATTTTTCAACATCTTTACAGGAAAATATTGTTCATACAAAAACATTCCAATATAGTCTTAAAATTAATTATATTTGCACAGATGTATTTGAAAACATTTCAAACCAATATGGAAAATGTTTTTTCATTCAAAAAAAGCATTAAAGAACAAGGTATTGTTGAACCAAGTGGTGTTCAATGTTTTGAAGAATCTAAATCCTTTGAAGGATGATGAAACCTCTGTGCTATTTTAGTCTTGTTCTTGGGTAGTTCTATGTTGTAATCAATACCTAGATTAAATCTCAAAGCAATTAGCATCTCAATTTTAGCAAAGCAAAATGTTTTTCAAACTAAGTTGAAACAACCGATTGTTTTGTCGAAACAACTGATTGTTTACACATAGGTGTTTTTGAGAAAGTTTGAAAACTGTTTTTGAATGGTGTTTTTGTTAAGTAACAAAACAACCGATTGATTCGAGGAAACAATCAATTGTTTGTTTTAAAACCATAACAGAAAAATTGTTTTCTTTG
>Ga0123342_1003660_pt1 | contig 24429 bp, 11 predicted proteins | sample Turbeawhitnodule_FD_89960 | JGI IMG/M metagenome (GOLD analysis project Ga0123342, IMG submission 89960) | Root nodule microbial communities of legume samples collected from Mexico - Turtle bean Mexico white nodule | ecosystem: Host-associated > Plants > Roots > Nodule | place: Mexico: Nepantla... | reverse complement strand
TATATATATATATATATATATATATATATATATATATATATATATATATATTTTTAAAAAAAAAACAAAGATCAATAAATTATAAAAAAAAAAAATATAAATATGTTATTTAAAATAATATTTATATATATTTTTTTTTTATTTATTTATTTATATATTTAGTATTGAAAATATATATATATATATATATATATATATATATATATATATATATATATATAAATGATTGTAAAAACAACACAGAACTGTAAAGTTTAAAAAAAAACTAAAGATTAATGTGATGTAGCAAAATAGTATTAAATATATTGTTAATATGGGAAGAATTTGGACCAACTTGTTATTGGTCTCCCCACCAATGGATTTTTTTTATTGGGCTTCACTTTTTTTTTCCTGGCAATTACTTTCTGATTGCTTTTTCCTGCACCTCCATACTTTCTTGTGTCATCTCCCAAGTTTTTGTATATCGAAAATATCCTTCTTTAATATTCCAGATTATGTAATCCGGAAGCCTTTTGTAATTAGCTTTCGGACTACATAATTTGGAAGTCTTTTCTATACATGATATTAGCTTTTGGATTATGCAATCTGAAAACCTTTTTTTTCCATATGCTTGATTAGCTTCTAAATTACATAATCCGGAAGTTTTTTCTGAATTGAGATTAACTTTTAGATTATGTAATTCAGAAGTATTTTTTTCAAATGCGTGATTAATTTTTGGATTACTTATATAATCCATAGGCTTATCTGAAATCCAAAAAAAGATTTTCAAATTTCATAAATCTAAAAAACACTTCCGGATCTAAAAACATATTCTGGATTATGTATGGGGTGACAAAAAAACATATATATATATATATATTTATATTTGGTACGGGTAAGTAACACAAGAAGGTACAGAGGTGTAGGAAGAAGCATTATTACTTTCTTCACCATATTATTGCATCCGATTTTAGTATGAAACTATAAAAATGTCTTTAAATAAAATGGAAATATAAATAAAAATACATTCTAGATTTTTTTTTTAAAATATGTTTTCACATTTTCTTTTAAACGAATATTTTGTATTGTAGAATTGTTTTTCTTGAATAAAATTTTGATTTTTGAATTCTATTCCAAAATTTTACTTTCGGAACACAATAATCTTTTAATGTATTATTTCTAATTTCAAAATTTAAAAATGAAGGATATTTTTTAAATTTAAAATTATATAGAGTGAAGGTTAAAAAAGGTTGGATATAGGAAAAAATTGCCATATATTATAACAGTTTAAAAAATTTATTACAGCTTAATTTTTTTTTTTTCTGAGAAGTAAGATATGCAGGTTTTTTTGGTCTTACAATGTGTTACGTGTGAGTTTAGGAATGGCTTGCACCATTCCATTACGCCTCTTCACTCCCTCCGCTTCCAACCTCGCTTTCTCAACTACCAGCGTTAGGGTTACGCTTACCCATTTTCGCGCGCCTTCTATCTTAACCCGGGCGAGTCGACTCAGCTCAAACTCAATGAGTCAACCCGCCGCAACCGATCTTAACGCTGCTGTCACAACGAACGACGCGCCGCAGCAGCCGGAAAACGCGGATGTTGTGGTACAATACGTGGTGCTCCGGCGAGACCTGATCGACACGTGGCCGCTAGGGAGCGTGGTTACTCAAGGTTGCCATGCTGCTGTTTCGGCCGTTTGGTCCAACAAAGACGATGCTCAAACCGTCGATTATTGCAGCCCCGACAAAATTGATTCTATGCACAAGGTAAGGCTTCTCTTTCTCCGTTAATTTTTGTTCGTCTTGTATTCTGATAAGTGGAAGTGAAACTCTGGATCACATTGTTTATATTGTGTTGTCAATTTGGGCTTTCTAGTCTGTGAATCTGTTTATTTTTTGACTTTTTGTTGTTGAATTTTTGAATTGGGCAAGCATTGCTTTGTATGGTTCCTAAAGTTTGCGTTTTATGCAAAAATGTTCCTAGCTGTTCCTAGAAGTGCATAAAATCCTAATCTAATGTAATGGCTGTGGGTTATTACATGAAACCAACTAGAGTAGTGAAAAAACAAAACATGGAACTTCAAACTTGTAATGAGGGATTTTACCTTTTGATAAAGCTAGAGATATGGTTGATGTTGGCATTGGCTAAATCTTTACATTGCTGGAATTTGAGGTGTTGGAAGGAACCTTTCTTGAACTTATTTATAGGAACAGGTGAAATGGTGTTGACTCTGACTGTTAGAAACGTTTAATTTGTGGTTCTAAGGTTTTCTAGAAACTATGTCAATGAATGCCCCCGCTTAATTTCAGCTTCTTTGTAAGTTAAAATAAAAGGATGATTATTGGTGATCTGTAGTGTGGTTTGGATTGGATGGTGCTTTTGGCCAGGAACAAATGTTCTAGATTTCTATTAGCCTACTAAATGCTTGACTTAACCTGAGGTTTTTCATATATAAGATAGATGAAGATTCATCTTCGCACTTGTGGAGTAGACTATCGGTGCTTGTTTCACATTGGCTTTATCAAATAATTTCATTCTCTCTTTGTAAATTAGATTTTGAAGGGTGTGCAGTGTAGAGAAGCATCTGAATATGATTAAGGAAAATCTTATTTTATTTTTGCTTCTTATTTTCTTCTAAGGGAGAAATTTATCCCAACATAGTTATAAGAGGAAAAATACATGTGAACCTTTTTTGAATGTACTAACAGAACCTTTTACGTTATGGTAGATAAAAAAAAATATGTTGATCTTAAAAGATTTTGTAAGAATATTATCGAGATTAACAGTCTCGAGAGTCTCTCCCCGTAGATTCATCGGAGCTTCGTAGACTCAAATTGTGGATCCACTAGTAGAGTCTATGTCATATAAAAAAAATAACTATCATACCAATCCAATATTCCAACACCATAATTAATAAAAAAGTAGACAATAAAAATAATTCTAAAATTACTAACTTTACTACCGGATGACTACTATATAAAAGTTCACTCTACAAATAAATAAGTCCATACAACTAAGAAAAACACAAGTTCAGGTGATGAGGTGATAACATTTAAATAACTAAAAATTGAAAAATGTCTTCTCAAGTTTTTGTCTCTAATCCTATGAAGACATGATCTCCAAGATCAACATCTTCATCTCCATTAGACTCTTCCTTTAATGAAAAGTGTGCATCATTAACATTGACATAAAAAACTGTATTACCAAAATCAAATACATCTAGAGTTAGATTAGTTAAACTCGATTCAGTTAAGTCAGCATTTTCACCATCACCTTCTCCTAAAACTTGTTAAACCTCAATATTATCTCTGTTTTTAATTATCCATTCGTCATTAGACTTGATATCATCAAATGGGAGAATAATAAACTTTCTAGTTTGTATATGTTTTAGCTTAAACTTATACATCACAAAAACCAAGTCATTCATTTTTTCAAAATGCGATCAGTTTCTTCTTTTTATATGAACTTATAATTAAAGATGAAATTTTAATAACTATGTAAACTAAGTAAAGAAAATTAAAAGTCTCAAATAACTTGATACATTTGAATTACCATTTCCAGAAGAACTATAAATCAAGCTGAAAACTCGAATAACAAACTTCTTCAACTTTGAAGTTTTACCCCAAACATCTCTTGTTATCCTCTAGGAAGCATAACTTTCCTACAACCCTTTACATTTTCCATAAAAAAAAGTCTTTTACCATAATGAAAGTTAATAAGTTGCATTAATTTTTTTTTTCTTTCTACATCATCCTTGACCAATCTTTTCACCTTAGGATCATCATTTCTAAAATGAGGTTCCTAATGCAAGAAAGGAAGATTAAGATAATAAGCAAATGCTTGCGAAAGCCTTCAAGGTTGATTATCCCACTTCTCATCAATAATTTTTCAAACAGGTTCATAACTGTAAAAATATCAATTATGTTATATTAGAAATAGTTACACTGTAAATAATTAAATTTTAATGGAGAGAAAGGTTAACAAATTTTAGCTTAATGTCATTGAAGTTGCATTTAGACTTTCATTCAAATGCTTTCGTAATTGATGATGTCCCTAAAACAAGAAGAACATGGTGCTTGGGGATGTTTATCCCATATGATGGGAACATGATCAACAAGTACTTAGGACCTAGGCACTAGGGGTAGCAACGGGGTAGGGCAGGTGTAGGTTTGAGTATTCCATCACCATCCCGAAGTAAAAATTCATTCCATATTTAACGGGTATGATTTTTTTTCTCATCCCATCGACGAACCGGTATATATGTACCAACACTTGTACCCACTTTTTTACTGTTCCAAATATTAATTAAATAATTTTTTTATAAAAAATAAAAATCACAGTAAAAAAATATGATATTATCAAGTATTGAATATCAAAAGTATACACATTTTTTTTTCTTTAATGTCAAATATTAAGAAAGAAATTATAATTGTATAAATAACAAATGGGAGTATCAAATAACAAATTGAATAAAGGTCAAATAATTATACAAAAGAGTAAAAATGATAAAATATATGACCTAAAAAACAAGTTATAAATATATAATAAATTTTTTAAGTTACATAATAAATTTCAAATGTTTTAGTAATTTAAAAGAAGAAGGTATAAGGAGGAGATGCGTATTAGGACGGAGATGGAACGGATATATACATACCCATCCTCGTTCCTATATTCAATTTTCAAAATTGGGTATTATCTCCATCCATTCCTCTGCCTAGTCAGTACAGGATTTGGATTTTCCATCAAAATCAAGATGAGTTTAGACATTATAGGACGGATTCATTTGTCATCCCTACTAGGCATCCTGAAATATCATGAGTATCAATCCTCCAAGTATGACATTTGGTGCTAGAGGCCCAGCCGGTACTGCTATAGCCCATATATTGAATTTAGAAAGTAATAACCCAGAACTATAGCAAAAAAACAATTATCTAGATTTTTAAAAAAAAACTTTTAATAAGGATTTTACTACTGTCATCTTTAAGATTGAGAAAAGTATGATTGTTAATAGAAAAGTCTCACATATTTGGGTGAGATTGTTTCATGGGAATTATATTTCTACACAAATAAAATTAACATAAAATTCAACAAAATCAAATCGAGAAAATAATTCATTGAAATCTACATTATTTTAAAAGTCAAGTGATTCTTTCTTGGTCTTTTAAAATAAACCACCGAATGTTGTTGCTATCTAAGAAAAAATCTTGATAGTTTTGAATGAATATCATAAGATTATTTTGATTCTTTAAAAATCTTCATTGAATACAAGTTTTTTTTCACAAAAATAAAGTCGTTTAAAATATTTTGAAATCCCAAATGAATACAACTTTTGTTTTGGAGATTAACATACTGTGTTCTCTTTACCTGTTCTGTTTAGCTAGTCATTGTTAGTATGATAAAATTAGAAAAAATCCCAATGAATCAACTGCAAACTGCTTCTCTATTATGAGAAAAAGATGTATATTTTGCATTGCTCTTCATGATTGATGGAAATTTGTTCGCTTCTTGGTTGAATTTACCTATGATTTGCTGAGGTTTGCCAAATAACAGCCTTGCCTTTTTGGAACAATAGTTCAGTGTCTCTGTTTTATTTTTTCTGTGCGCCCCAGAATATCAACCTTTGGATTTGCATGATTTTTTGCTGGATTGTACAATATCGTGATTGTCATCCGTTTTGGGAATCGAGATCTTGAATATATCATGGTGGAATACAGAATTCGTTTTGAGGTGTAATAATAATGTATTAAAGTTGAAAGTGCAAATACGCACCTAACATTGCTGAAGTGTGGTAATTGTCAATATAGGATTTCATACTTTGTTCTTCATCATTGGCCATTAATGTTTCTGGACAGCAGTTGTGGCTTACCTTTTGTTATATGTTATGACATCAGCTTTAGCTATATCCTCTGTTTACCTTTGTAAGAACTTTTGAGAAGTTTGTCGTTGTTATTTTCATAGATTCCATCCAAACTGTTTATTGCATTATTTTTATTTTTTTGCATGAATATCCTTATGGGGATATGCATTGATTAATTAGATTACGATAAATTCCCATAATTTTAAAGGTAATTTTGGGAAAACGATACAAATTGTTGATAAGTTTACTACTACTAATTAAATAAGCTAAATTGTGAGTTAAAAAGTTTTATATATGGCACTAGAGGTAGTATGTATCTATAATGCATATGGTGTTTCTGTTGTGGGTCATGTAGATCTGATTATTTTTTTTATATAGCTGAGCATCTGGTTTCTGTGTTAAGTTGCTACTGAACGTCAATTGTAGGTTACACTCGAAGTAAAAGGAGAAACCCAGATTAAAAACTTGTCTGAGAAGCTTACATCTGGTGGGATCATTCACAAACTCTGGATTGAACAACCTGAAAACATACCTACGTGCCTTGCCACAAAACCATACCCCAAGTCAATCGTATCTTCGTATTTTAAGAAGTTGAAACTCTGTAAGTGATTTCATGTTTGATGGTTCTTCAATTTTCCCTATGGCTTTTATTTGGAAGAAAATGCACTGAAGTATGATTGGTAATACGGGAATTTTTTTATTATTTGGTTTCGATTTCTTTTAACTATTGGCTCTGGATGGGGTGTGTTGTGTGTTGATTTTTGAATGAACCTCATCATAAAAATTAAAAGAAGTTTTACATTACTTGGGGCAAGTTAATTGGGGTTGTACTTTTTTGCATAATTTAAAGAGAGGGTATGGAGTTTCTTTTTTCTTGGGCTCAAGTGATCTCCCGAAAAGGTAACTGCATGAACTGATGTCTCGCCTTTCAAATATTTTTTTGTGTCCTAATATTTTTAAAATGTTCATTGAAGGTCCTTGATTCATTAACTTAACTGACACCGAAACAGGGTTAAACTGATAATTATAAAATGAAGATTATTTAAAAAGGTTAAGTTAGAGGAAATCTTAAATTCACCAAAAAAGTTTGGCAAAATTATTCCTTTGCACTCTTATCTTAGTTTCGGATTTCAATTTGTACCTTTTTCCATATTTTGTAACAAATTAGTACGTTATGTTAGCATTTGGAAAAGCTGTATGCAATTTCATTACAAAATTGGCATGTCCGATAATATAAATGTGTAGTTGGATTATTGCGTGGCGTAAAAATTATTAAATTTGGTGCCTTGTTTATGAATATGAAGTTAGTCTCTTATTTTATTTTGTTTGCAGCTGTGAAATCCATATATTTTGGGTTTTACAAGGTCTTACCAGTGTGACAAAAGGTTACTTAGCTCCCTAATTAAGTATTTATAGTCAATCACTTTTGCTTAAAAAGATAGAGGATTACTTTTGCGTATAAAAAACATTCAAATTAAAATAAGGATTACCTATTTTGTTGCTTTACCATAGGAGGCTGGGATTGTCTTCTTCCCTTAAAAGGTTTACCCCTTCTTGCATGTAGTGTTTATTCCCACCAATTACTTTTGGTGGAAACCAAATTGGAGTTTGGGTTCACTAAAATCTTTGAATGTGAAGAACAAAAGCACAAAAGCAATACTAGAAAAGGACAAACATCATTGGTAGTTAAAATGGATGGCATATTATTTAGTACAAAACTCCTGTACATGTACACAGAAAGTAGAAAATAAAATCCCTACAAATACATAGTATGTATATAGGTATGTTTATGTCTTAGCGCAGGAGGAGTGATCTGTTGCAGATGGTGCAGCAATACCTGCGTTTGGTCTTGAAGTATAAAGGCAGAAAACAGAAATTCCATCCTCTCTCTACATCCATAGCTAGGATGATCCCTCTGCAGTAAGGACATGCACCCGGTGCTGGCTGCCTCGACACCACCTTCTCCTCCTCCCCGCACACAAACACTAAACACATGATGATCTTCTTCTCCTTAATCTGTTTCTTGCTTTCTTCTGTTGTCCACCTTCTTTCTTAATCTCTCCGACCTTGGAACCAAACAAACGGGTTTCCCACAATCCCCTTTTACTTTTCTTATCTATCGTTTCCTTCTCCTCTCCGCTTCCTGTTATGCCCTCACTTGCCGCAATTCAAGACGTCTCCTTTTCTTCGAGAATGATATAATTATTATAAATCCTCATAAAATATAATATATATTTATATACAGTGCCTTAAAAAATTTATAGGTTCAGAACATTGTTTTCGTACATGTAATCGGACGACTGACCAAGTCAGAACTTCATCACTCAACTAATTATAAGGTAAGGTGATTGATTGACCCGAGTCATGTGTTGACCAAGTCAGTGGGATTAATTCATGACTAAAAGTTATTTAACATAATCCTAAACGTGAACATATATGGGTCTGGTAACATGTTAGGATCAGTGACTGACTAAAGGTAGAGACAGAAGGAATCGTTTTCAAGGCCTCTAAGAATATTACATAATTATAGGATCAGTGACCGACTAAAGGTAGAGGTAGAAGGAATCGTTTTCGAGGTCTCCGAGAATATTACATAATTAGTCTCATCTTATTTTATTATTATACACGTGTACAGCAATTTAAGAAGTCTCACTATGTTACTACATTTTTTTTATTGTGAGAATAAAGGGTGACGTATTTGGCGCCGTAAAGTTGTTGGTAAAGCAGATTCTAAAGCGGTGCTAACTGCTCCATGAATAAATTATGGGATTTGCGTCGTCTGTTCGTAGCCGTATATATCCTATAATGTATTTAATAAGATGTGCAAATTTCTTCTGACATTTTTTTATAACATTTACACGGTTTGTTAAAGCTAAAATGGACGTATAAGGCTTGTAATTTTTATAAATATTTAAAAATTACGTTAAAAATGGACTAATCTATCTCAACCTAGCCAACTATCAATATATGTTAAAAAAAGAAAAAATTATTTTGACAACTGCAAAATGAAAGATAGAAGCTATGAAGCTCGAACATTATCTCTTAAATGACATGTTCGTGTCGAATACACACGTATCGAACATCAATATTCGTATGACACTCGTAGGTCGTAGGACATATATGAGTGAAGTCTTTAATTCAAAAAATATTTGTTGGTTTTAACAATTCTTGCACAGAGTCTTAACACAATTTTAAAAAGAAGAAATACATTAATTTTCTAAAAACTAAAATTTATTGTATAAATTTTTATTATAATTATAAAAATAAGGAACAAATTCTTTTGAATCCATCATGAAAAACATCTTTCTGAACAAAAAAAATTGAAACATACTTAGTGCACATAAAATTTTATTGTCAATTTATATAATTTATAATTATATAATATTTAGATTATATGTGTTTCCGTATCTTATATTTTAGAGATTATACATATCTTCGTATCTATGTTGTATCAGTATCTGTGTTACATAGGATAATTATAATTATAATTTAATCATTAAAATGATTTTATTTCAGTAAAAAGTTGTCTTTGATTTTTATTGTAATCAGGCAGTATGGTTATTAATATATTAACACTCATAAAAGGTGAAGCTGAATTTGTTGAGTTTGAGTTGAATATCTCAACCTATTAAATTATCGCGAGTTGTGAATAAATTTAGTTGATTGGCCAAAATTATACATATAAAATAGATCTTTAAAAAATTAACAAACCAAATTAGCAAAGATAATTGAAGATAGAAGATTAAAGGTTAGCTTATAGGGTCTGGTAACATGCTAGGGTGGGATTTGATAAAGGCATTCGGTTGATTTCGGGTTCTAATGGGCCAAAAACGAAAAAGTGCAAATCCACCATGTTCTGTAGATTAGTTTTAAATTTGAAATTTATTTAAATAACAACGAACAATTGTTTTTAAATATAAATATTTACGATTTTCTAAAAATATTACTGTTATATTTGGAAAGTATTTCAATATATTTTATTAAATACATAGTATGCATGAAACGAGTGTAAAGTATTCACAGTCTTAATAAATTACAGATGACTAAGAACATACTTTATCTATTCCTTCTTATCTTTTTCTTAACTTAAAAAAAAAATAGTCATAAGTCTCCTATTTTATCTATTTTTATTTCCACGTCACAATAAATATATAATTATTATCTTATAACTTTTCATATTATTCTTATTTAAATATTTAAAGCTTAAACTTGTATTAATTAGTTCCATAAAGTTTTATATATATAATTTTTTCTAATTTAGAGAACCAATTAACAAGGGTTGTGTTTGGATGAAAGAAATAAAATTAACTTTTAATAAATTTATGAGTCTCTTACTAAATTAAAAAATGGTTTTTATCAGAGAAGATACTAATCACCCTACAAACTTGATTTGAATTAACATAACATTTTATCAAATTTATTGTATATATAATTTTAGAAACAGAAAATATGGATGAATTCAATGAACCAAAACACACCTGACTTAGTGACTAGCATGTACACATTTAATGTGACCATTAATGTTGAAGTGGTCAATTAGAGTTTTTTTTTTTATTGATAACTTGGGAGAAATGAATTTTGTTTTAAAATTGAAATATTGTTTTAGATTTAAAATGTTTGAGTAATTGAGTGAGTGTGTTTTTCCTTGGGGTTGGTAATGTGCAACAATCCTGTGGTTGGATTTAAAATCTTGAATTAATTGAGTTTTTGTGTTTTATTAATGGATGTTTATAATATGCAAGAAATAAATGTAATAGTTAAGTCCCAATCGATCCAATCTAAATGAGTGCAATGCATTTGTGATGGATGAGATTGATTTAGGTTAGATTTGACAACAACATTATGTAAAACCTAATCCAATTATTAGATTGAATAATGAGATTAGTTAAACAGTCTAATCGTTTTCCACCCTATTGATGTTTTAAAAAAAGGATAGATATGATTTGCATTCCTTTTGTTCCAACAAAATAAAACCATGGATCGGTGCTGGAAAAACTAATATTCTTCCACTTGCTTCCTACCTTTTTCTTGAACGAAAATATATTTATTAAAGTGACAACGATGATAAAGCAAAATAAAAGCATGGGTTTAAATTTAATATTATTGGGTATATAATTAAAATAATTAGAGTAGATGGGAACATGGTGAGATTGGGTATGATTGATTCCGCCATTAACACACCTGAAAATCAGTCTGAAGCAAGAACGATCCATGGAAGAAAATTAGATTAGAAAGGAAAAAGATGATGTTGATGTTCAAGCATAGAGCACTTGGCAACTACAAGGTGAGAATTCACGGAAAGCACGCGGAGCCTCCACCACCTGCCACGTCACAATAACGTCACCACCACAACCTTTGCCTTTGCCTGAGACCACCTCAACACTTCCAATTGCCACGTTCAAACCACGACACGCCACGTAGATTCGGTCGTCCAACCCCGTGCCGCAAAACGGCCGCTTCATAACTTCCCTCGGGAATCTCCCACCTCCCACCACGCGCCACGTGTCGCGTTCTTCGTCGTACACCTTCACCGGCGAGTCTCCGTACTCCGCGATCATGAAAACTCTTCCGCCCGCCGCCACGCCCACCCCGCTCCACCCCTCCCTCATTCCGATGCCCATCTCCCGCCACGTGTCCCTCTCCACCTCGTACACCCACCCCCTCGGCCGGAACATGAACGGCCACCACCACCCCTCCGTCACGTACACCCTCCCCCCCGCCGCCACAACCTCGTACCTCTCCAGCTCCCCTCCCAACCCGCTCCCCTCCCGCCACGTGTCGCTCTCGGGATCGTACACGCCCGTTCCGCCTCTCCCCACCGCCACGATCCTCCCCTCGACTCCCTCCGCCGCCACGAACCCCCTCCTGCCCGGCCCCCCCGCCGCCGACCACTGGTTCGTGGCGGCGCGGTAGGCCAGCGTCTCCGCGCCGTTCACGACGAAGAGCTTCCCCTGGCGCGGCAGCGCCGCGCACGCGAGCCGCTGCGGGCAGGCGTCCCCCGGCGAGGGCATTTGCGGCAGAAGGAACCAGCGCGCCGAAGAAGGATCGAGCGCCTGCCACTGTAGCTTTCCGGTTTGGGAATGGAAGGCGAGAACGAAAAGGTTTGGGTGGGAGAGGGTCTTCTTCGAGAAGATAAAGGAGGGATGCGTTATTGCTCTGTTCCACGTCGACGAAACAGAGCGTGACAGAGCCTGGTAGGGATAGGGAACGTGAAGAAGACAGAGCTCTGCAATTTCGTTGGGTAACCCCGGAATAAGGTCTTTGTGCTCCTTTTCTCCTTCGAAGTAAACCATGATGTGTTTGAAGGCGATGAAGTGAAGAAGAGAGAAGAGAAGTGAGTTTAAGAAGAAGAAGATGAAGATGAAGATGAAGAAGATGAAGAAAAGTGTGAATGATTGTGAAAATGAGTTGGGGATGGGAACGGGTGTGGAAGTGGGGCCATTGGGTCTGTGGCCGCATATGGATCACTCCTAACATAATATAACATTTCATGCTTTTCCTTTTCCTTTCCATTCTTCTCATTACATTCCAACCATAACTTCTCCTTATTCTCTTCTTATCTCATATATTATTCAAATTATATCATTTTTTTACATACCCAAACTAAAATAAAACTTCTTTTTCTAACAAATAAATAAATAACAAACAAAATGAAAATAATTTTTTTGAATGAAAAAATTAAAATAAAGATTACTTAATATTATTTTTGTAGGGCCTAGTAGACAGCTAGTGGATGTAGGAATAACTGAGCATGATATCTGAGAGGAGTAGATGGTGGTATAGGGTTTATTTTATGTCTCCATAATTAAAACCTCCCAAAATAGAAATTTTTTTCACACAACACTTTTGCTTTTTTTTCCAGATTGTACAGTGCATTCAATGTTTATCAAGTAGCACAATTTTAGATATAGGATCCAATATTTATTTATTAAGGTAACACAATTTTAGATATAGGTTAGTATTTAGTCCATGGAAAGTCTGATTCTACTTTGAAATTTGTTGATTTGGCACTGGAAAATGAGCCAGAATTCGTTTTTTGGGAAATGGAATTTTGAGTTGGAAAATGAGTTAAATATCTAGAAATAGATATATTTTTAAAAATATAAATAAGGAAAATTTGCAAAGAATTAAAAGAAATTCATCGAGTGTATATGATATAATTGAATTAATTAATTTAAAAAGTATATTAATTTTAAAAAGTAAGTGTATGTAATATATTAATTAATTAATTTAGAGAAACATGGTAGAGAAGTAATTATGTAGGTTTATTTTATATGTAAAATAATAAATAAGTAGGTGTTTCTTTATAAATGCAAAATGTTATTTAGAAAATATTAAAAATTAAAATATATAATTGGTCAAAATTTGAAGATGATAAATGAATAGATTAATTTTGATTAAATGAATGTTTTATTTTATGTGTAGTAGGGTTTTGTACACATAAAATGTGGAAAGGTAAAAATTTAACGTGAAGTTAAAAATTGTAATATTTAGTTTTGAAGAAATTTAAATTTAAAAAAATATCACAACCAATACGAAATTATAAAACTTTCCTTTCAAATAAATATGAGAACATTTATACGAAATTATAGAACTTTCCTTTCTAATAAATATGACAACATTTATATATTAATATGTGAAGAAACATCTCTAACAATAAAGATTAAAACAAACTCAATTTTGAGAACTTTTCTTCATAACAAAGATGAAAACTGTTACACATAATTTTAAAGAAACATGTAGAACAAAAATGGCTCGTTAAACAAGGTTTTGCCTATATAAAAACTAAAATAAGAGTCATTAGTAGCAGTATGTTTAAGACTACTACATCGATATACAATATTTATAATGTTAGTTAGAGTTTATGTTGACATGACAATATTTAAATGGACCTTCAAATGAATGCACATGTTTGAATATCACAATAAACAAGATCTTAGACATATTTATAACATATAATATCTCAATACACTAAAATCATCTTATAATCTTATTAGTCTCCCACAAAAAAGAAAAAAAATATTACCAAAACCTTAAAAACTAAGAGCAAGTAATCATGAATTATAATAACTCACACTTAATATTACAAGTGAACTTTAAGCTTAACTTAATTCCAAAAAATCGACCCATGAGATGAGGTTTGCACCCACTTATATACAATGAAATGTCTTCATCTCTAGTCGATGTCGGATCTCCAACACTTAAACAAGGACTTTGACAATCATTTTACTTTATAAAACAATTTTATTATTTTATTTATAATTAATTTTAATGTTTTATTATTATACTTAATTAATGTTAGTATTAATTATTGACCATTATTTATTTCAATAATAGTATTTCTGTTTATTGTTGTTTATTTCTTTACTAATATCATCTTATTTAATATTATTACTACTTTTTACTGCTATTTTATATATCATTATATACATTCAGTATATTAAAAAAAAAACTCTTAAAGCAACTTACGATGCAACGCCATTGTTAGAAATCCATTGATTCTTCCATAAATTTTTTGTATTTTCCCTTTTAACAACCACTTACCATTCTTTTTTCCCCTTCTCATTTACCAAACTATCTCTAAGGAACAAACCTATAATAGTTTGATTATACCCAAGTTAATCAAAGGTTTGTTAATATTATGGCTCTCGTTTTGAAGAAGAACTAAAAGAAGTAATATCCAGAAATTATTTTCAAACTTTCAGAGAAGATGAGATTGTAGGAGAAAAGCACCTGAGAAAAACACGACTCTGCTAAAACAATAATCTTGCCAAAAAAAGTGTCCTTATTTTCATTAACAGTGCTAAAACAAATGCAGTGCCATGTTCGAATGAGGAAGACATTTCACTATGATTGGAGGATTCAGCATTCACAATCCAACGGTTTATTTTTTTATTATTTTCTTTTTAGTTTCCATTTTATTAACATTTTAATATATATGAATCCGAAAGTTAAGGGTGTGATTTAAAATATTTGAGGCCGCGGGGAATGCGGACGCCAAAGGAAGCTTCTTTTATTTTCCTTGTCACTTTCTTTTTGTTTTTAACTTAAATGATGTTTGTTTCGTGTGTAAAGTGGATTCTTCCTGCTCATTTACTTCTATTACTATAATCATTTTAATACATTATTTATATATTATATAATTGTTTTTAACAGGTGTTGGGATCTAAAGAACGATTGCTCTGCTCCTCTTTCGGTCGGTGTCACTCTTAGCTTTTTGTCTCGTATTCCTCCTCTCGGTCATCTGGTCTTATAGGTTGGGATAGTACCTGCAGAAGACACTCAAACACTCAAGTCAGTCAGGGTGTCGGCACTCGGTTGTCAGAATACTACCTGATTTTTGGGATCTGTGCTATTTATATTACCTTAATGGACCTTCTTTGGTGGGCCGAATTAAGAGGTTGGTTCATGTTTAGGGTTGTGCTAAACAACTATTCATTGTGGGTTAACCTTCCTGACTTGGTCAACTCATAGGTCATCGCCATAGGTTGGTCGGTCACGTTTCGTTACATGAACTTCTTATCGTGGTCGAGTTCCTGACTAGTCAGTACAATAATATTTTTAGTTATATAAATACATGTTTTGTAGATTTCTAATTTTTATGTTTTAAAATAATTAAAGATTATTAGACTCAATAATTTACATCTAGACCCTCTACTTTTCATTAAAAACTTATAAAAATTTAGTTTTTTTCCTACAATATAACATCTGGTTTAAACTTACAAACTCCGTCTTGATTTTTATAATTGGCTAAAGTTAAACTTTTATGGCTCTTAATTTGTACAGTTAGTTAAAGACCAACTTTGTTTTTAAAGCTACAACTCAATTGTGGTTCATACATCGGATAAAAGTTTGATTTCATGGTTTATAAATGTAACTCAATCTTAATTCATATAATTAGTTGAAGTTTGTTTAAAGTCATAATTTGATTTTGTTTGGTATAACAAGTCAAAGTTTAACTTCATGACTCCATTAATATAAGAAGATTGATTGATCTAAATTCTTAAATATACTATTATCTTATTTTACTATAAATTATAAATTATTTCAAGTTTTTGACGATAAGTTATATAAATAGAAATTTGTTTATCATTTATTAAAAGATGAATTTTTAACTTATCAACTTGAGACTAAAAGTTAAGTACTAGCACACTTTTTTATCAACAAAGAAAAAATAAATTAAAGAAAATTATTTCAGAAATACTTTAACCCTTATACAAATCATCATTTCAATGTGTCAACCCTTCGAACATTACAAAATTCCTACACTATATCCCAAAATAACACTACCTACATAAATTATAACTTTCAGAGAACTAGGAGTTGAACTTTGTTAAAAAAAAAAAAAAAAAAACTGAGATTACATAATACCCATAAAAAAGTTTTACTTATACAACACCTACCTTGTATTCTACCTTACCACACACTACTTCTACTTTAATTGATGTACATTACCAAACAAAAAATGTTGTATGTTAGTTAGTTATTTTTATGACTAGTTTCCACATCTATAACAGAATAACTAATGACCTCATCTAACTATTAGCATTCTCATATATACTAGCATAATCAATTCAACCAATGATTAATATGCTACCTATCAACTTAATCATGTTAGATTAGATAATCTAGATTGTGACTTCTAGATTGATAAAGCAGTTATGATATTCTTTTTACAAACAAACTTTTTATAATACCTATAAATAATTGAACAAAATATCTTACCTAAATTTACAATTAATAAGGCACCCAACATTATATATCAGATATATTTTATACTAATTTATTTTCTATTGTCCACAAATTAATAATACAATGTTAATAGCATGAGAGTAACAATCTTATTATTATTATGGAAAATAATATATTATAGCAACTTTAATACTAGTTGTAAAATCATTTTATAAATATAATTTGTAAAGTAGAAAAAGACTAAACTTAAATTCTCTAATTCATATTTGGACTTAAACATATCTTTATGCCAACATCTAGATCTGTGTATACAAAATGCAGGAAACTCTTTAGGCTAAAAACATATGGTATTTATGGGAACTAATATTTGGCAAAAACATGGGTCCCAACAAAATTTGCAAATATCTTTACACAAATACAATATTCTAGACCAAAAATCATCTCCTTCAACTCCTCTACTCACTCATTCAGCATATAGAGTTCACCTACGATCATTTTTGTATAAACAACATCACAATATTTTCATTAAAAACTGAACAAATTAAACAAATACGTACACTATCTATTCTATTTATTTTATTCAAACAATTTCATTTTATTGGCACTTTTATTTTCAATTTATTCTAAATCTCATTAAAGAAAGTACTAACTGAAGAGAAAATTTATTATTATAAAAAAATTATTAAATAAAAACTAAATTTAAAAATAAAAAATAATTAATCATTATATTAATTAAATTAGATACTAATTTAAATATTCAAAAATTATTTATATATAAAATAATTTTTATTATTAATAAAAAATTATAAAATAGTTTTAAATCAGTATCTAAATTAAGTATTTAAATTTAAATTTTAGTTACTAATATTTTAAATTTAAATTATTTTTTAAAAGATTAATAGATACTAATTTAAAAAATAAAGTAGTAAGTAATTAAAACTTTTGGATAGTTAAGAGTTAGATATTAATTTTAAAATTATTTTATAAATTTTTATTAATAATAAAATTTATTTTAAACATTCATAAAAAAATTAATTTAATTAAATAATAACTAATTATTTTCATTTTTAAAATTAGGTAATTTTCTTTTCACTGTATATAGAATTTGTTTTTCTAGTTCCCCATTGAATCTGAACCTGTTTCAAGATTATTTCCGCGAATAGAACCATTCCCGGTATGAGAATGTAATTTGGTTTTGAAGAGAATTAAAATATTTTACAATTTTTAAATAGAGAAAATATAAAACTTTTGTGGATGTTTATTGTAAATTCAAAAAAAGATAAAAAAATACAGTTGAAAATATAAAATTAATAAAAATATGTGTATTGTAATTTTTATGTTTAAAAATATTTTTCCATAAAAACTTTATTAAAAAATTAATTAAATTTTGGGAGGATTTTTTTAATGTTTATGACAGACGGAGGTAAATAAAAAATTATATAAGGGGGGAAATCATTTGTTTTTCTTAAATTTGTTTGAAATTAAAGTTGTAATTATTAATTGGTTTAAAATGAAAAAGAAAAGAGAATGAAATGAAATAGTTGTTATGTATTTTGAAATAATTAATTATAACAGGGAGAATAAAGTATAATTTCTTTTGTTTTGTATTTTTATAATTAATAATTAGTATGAATAAAAAAATAAGAGTTAAATATTTTTTTTTACTATAACTATTTTGTCTTTAATTTAAAATTATTTTTAATCCAGATATTATATTATAGTGAATTTTGATCTTAGGGCAGAGGAATATGTAAAATAGTTTTTTAACATTCAAGTCAACACTTAATTATCGAAACTAATAATTGAAGTTATATATGTGTATCTTATCATTAGATATTAAAATATTTTATAGTACAAATTTCAATCTTATAAACAGATTTATAAAGTTAAGTTAAATTTAAAATTTATTTTTTAATAAATTTATTTAGAAAATTATCATTAATCAATTTTTTGTATTAATCATTATAGAGTTATATTATAACAATTTTAAACTATCATATTTTGTTTAGAGTGATCGATCCCAGGTAGATACCAGAAGAAATATAGTTGTAATGTTTAAACACGATCATTGGGGAACTATATTCCCATTCCGTACCACTGCAGAAAAAAACTAAAAACATATACACAAGAAGGCACTAAGAAAGTGAGAATACTAGTTTTGTATATCTTATATATAGAAAAAAGAAAGAGAAAAGGGAGAAAAGAAAATAATAAATTTTATTAATAAGAATTATTACCATTTATACTGTTGAGTATATTTATATAACATATAAAAAGATTAAAAAAAAATATAATTGATACTGATAGGGAGCAGTTATATTATAACAAGTAAATTCTCTATTTAGCACCATTTACACTTTTATTTATCTATCTAACACTCTTTTGCTTTTATTTTCCTATCTAGTACTCTTTTGTTTTTATTTTCTTATCTAATACTCTTTTATTTTTTATTTTCCTATCTAGCACTATTTCAAAAATAAATAAATAAATAATAAATTAAAAAAATTGATAATTTTAATTTTGAATGCATTAAAAAATAAATATTTTTAATGTTTAGAATAGTTAGAAATATAATTAATGAATAAAAAATGAGTTTTTACAAAAAAAAAATTAAAATGTTTAGTTTAAAAAAATTATTTTTTTAAGAATGAAGAAAATAAAAAATTAAACTCTACAACAACATAAAAGTTGAATATATAAACATAAATTAGTATTTATTATTATTATTATTATTGATGATGTAATTATGTTAATTTCAAGTAAAAAATACAAGACATAATTATAAAAAAATCAAGTTGAATAAGAACTGATATGGGCATAAGAGAACAACATGACCGAACAAAAAAATGTTCATATTGTCAAACACCAGGACACACCTAAAGAACTTGTCCTAGCATTACTGGATTGTGCAATTCTCGTCATTAATTATACCATTGAAGAAAATATTAAATGAAGGATCATCTTTCATTTATTTTCCTTTTTATGATCAACATATACTTATTTAATATCGCCTTACATCTCTTATATTTATCTTATTTGGATTTTTTTTATATCTTTTTATTTTTATCTTATCTTGTTTTGCCTTTATTTTATATCTTTTATGTTTTTAGTTATTATTTTTTTTTCTGTCATTATTTATTTATTTCTGTTTTTTGTTTTTATTTTATTGTTGCTGTTTTTATTTTCTAGACTTGTTTATTTTTGCATTTTTTTCTTCTCATTTTTAAGTATTAAGTGTAACATTTGCTTTAGTTTTTTTTTAGAATTTTGCATTTAAGGTAGACACTTTAATATTATTTGTGTGTCCACTATCAATTAATACTAATTGACTTCGGTTTTTTTATAATTATGTCCTGTATTTTTTACTTCAAATTAACATGATTACATCGTCAATAATAATAAAAATAAATACTAATTTATGTTTATAAATTCAACTTTTATGTTGTTGTAGGGTTTAATTTTTTATTTTCTTCATTCTTAAAAATAATAATTTTAAACTAAACATTTTAAATTTATTAATTTTTTATTTTTATTTTGTAAAAACTCATTTTTTTATTCATTAATTATATTTCTAACTATTTTAAACATTAAAAATATTTATTTTTTAATACATTCAAAATTAAAATTATAAAAAAAAATATTTTATTTATTTTTAAAATAGTGCTAGATAGGGAAATAAAAAATAAAAGGATGCTAGATAGGGAAAAAAAACAAAAGGGTGCTAGGTAGGGAAATAAAAACAAAAAGGTGCTAGTTAGGGAAATAAAAGTGTAAATGGTGCTAGATAGGGAATTTACCCTATTATAACTGATAAAATAGTTATAACCGATAAAGCAGTTACAACTAATAAAACTTACTATTGAAAAGGTAGTTACAACTGAAAATTTAAAATATTATGAGATCTTCCTTCTTAAAGTTTAGTTCGAACGAAATGATAATCAATTTCAATATGTTTCGTCCTCTCATGAAATGTGAGATTCTTTGTTATGTATATAGCATATTTATTGTCACAATAGACAACATGAGATTCAGAAATATTAGTATGCAAATCATGACACAAATATTGTAATAACCATCGAAGTTCACAAACAAGTGAATTAATGCTCTATATCTTCTTCTGAAGAAGAACTGAACACTAATGTGTCACAATGAAAGTCAAGAAAGAAAAGAATAACACCTAAAAAGTTGGAAAGATAAACTAAAGAAGAATAATATATAACAAATATCAATGCAAGGTCAAGAAAGAGAAGCAAATATTTTTTAGACTTTCATATAATTAAAGAGTTTTCCAAAAACACAATAACTCGTGATAGACTTTCTATAACCAATGATAACCAATGCAAGTTCCCCTATCCGAATAAAATAAAAACTTTGATAATAATTTGATTATTATTAGAAAAGAATAGAACAAGTCGAGAACTGAATTTGAAATTATCAACTGCAAAACTGATATGAATGTGAGTAATAAAGTATAACAAACGTCTCATCAATCTTTATATTTACCTGGATTTTAAAGTAATTAACCTACACTTTCCCTACTTTTAGAAAGAGAACAAGATGATTTCATGGAGAAACTGCATCACATCATTTCACATCACCACTGTTTCTCTTCGATAGTGTATTTTTTTTTTCCTTTTAAAAGAAATATGCAGCTCCAAATTACCATATAAAACTGCTTCAACAGAAGAATTGACTGAATGAATTGTAAAAATATGAAGTAACTTCTTCATTTGCTACTTTGTAAGAAAGAAAAGGAGAAGAAGAAGAAGAAAGTGAGATAACTGTGAACACAGTAAGCGTGGTCCGTGACCATTTTCTTCAGTTCCTAATTGCTACTGGCCCCATTCTCATGCTTTCTCAGCTTTCTAAGAAGAAAGAAGAAAAAGAAGTGAGTTTGTTACTGTAGAGAGAGAGAGAGAGAGAGAGAGAGTTAGAAGTCAATTTGAATATTGAAGTGCAATAAGCATTTTTTTAATGATGCTTTAGTTTGTGCTGGACCCCATTAGACAATCATGGCGTTTATCCCTTGACCCTCAAGCATCCCATATCCTTGTTGATTGGAGAAAGCACGAGTGTGTGTGTACTTACAGGCATTGGAATCATTTTTTCATCACACCATTGGAAAAAGGTAACATCCATCGTAACTCCAACCGAATCTTTTGACCTTTTTTCTGCCTTTGCTGCAATTTTTTTGGATTCTCCTGCTGTTAGTGCACTCACCACCAAACCCCTGTTTATTAGAGACTCAAACTACACAAAATGTACTGTCTTTCATTTTAAGAAAATATAATATAAAGAAGAAAAAGTTGAATAAGACTAAAGATATATGGGTCATCGATAAAATTAATTTTAGAGAAAAAAATAATTGTACTGGTAAAGGTCATACAATCAATGTCATGTCTCGGTCTTATTATTGGGACGATCTGATCTGAGGTCCACGTCTATTGGACCGACCGATAACATTAGTTTAGATACGTTCAAGTTAGGTCAGCCAAGTTAATCCATGATTAAAAGTTAGGTAATGCGGTCCTAGTCGCGATTTTTTAGTCCAATAAGAAAAATTCACTAAGGTAATATAAATAGTACACATTCCAAGAATGAGGTATGTCATTATCTATAGTACTCTAACAACCGAATGTCGAACCATTTTGCTGACTTGAACGTCAGAGTGTGTTCTGCATGTACCTCCCCAATTAAAAATCACTAGAAGACCGAGAATTGAGGCTAAGGAAGAAAGATGAGGAGCGTGCAGGGAAAGAGGGTTGAAGAGCAATACGAACGACTGACAGAAAGGAAGAAGACGAATCCTCTCAATAGTTTTCTAGGTCTCAACCCCGTTCGAGAACAATAATTAATTATTATATTAATTAAATTAAATATTATTTTATAAATTAAAATAATTATTAATATTTAATAGTAATTTTTGTTATTGGCAAATAATTTTAAAATTAATAGTTAATTAGTTATCAAAATCATTAATTAATTAGATAGTTGCTAAAATTTTCATAAATAAGTAAATATGAATTTAGAAATTATTTATTAATAATAAAAAATATTTTATATATTAATAATTTTTTAAAATTTTTGAAATAACTTATAATTTTATAATTTAATTAATATAATAACTAATTATTTTTATTTTTACAATTAATATATATGATGATTTTGTTGTTGTATGTATTTAACCAAGTACAACTACAATTAATTATATTAGACTATTTAGTGATCTTTATCAGAGTTGAGGTGAGAATAGTATCCAATGTTTTTAAATAAAAAAATCTTAGAATATATAAGTTTATGATTTTTTTTAATATTATTTATCTTATTTATTAATGTAAAACTTCTAATTAACCCAAGACTCAACAAGTATTTACATATCGTGATTGATCTCATGTGGCTAAAAAACCCTCCCAGAAAACTTTTTCTCCAATTTAAGTATCAAGTTAATGTTTTGCCTAAACATTGAGAAAATATATTTTTAATTTGTTGTAAAGTCTATTATCCTTTCTTTTATAGGTATATTTTTTTATCATTCTGAAGTGGATAATATCAAAGAATAAAAAGGACATGCAAAAATAATTTTAAAAAAAAACTATGTTAGCAAAATATCTGTAAAAGTTTTTCTACATTTTTTAAGTGACTTTCACGTGAATGTCGCTAAAGATGGCTTTGAATTATCATCATAACCATGTCAAAGTGAACTTACTATTTATAACTTTTGTATTTTTATCGATTACGATTTTCACAAAATGCTAACGCACAATGAAATATTAATTATATTCATGATTTGATAAGTTCTATTCTTAACGAGGAAGACACGTTAATGATTGAAAGAGAGAATAGTGAACAACACAAATATCAGTAGACGGATGAGATTTTTTTAAAAGATAATTAATTTAACAAAGAATTTGAAATATTAATGATAAAATATTTTTTTAATGAATAATTTCAAAAGAGATTTCCTGACCCAAGTCGGCATTTAGGAGAGGTTCACTATAAGTGTGAAGCTTTATAGGGATGATAAAACACATTTTTTTTATTTTTAGTATTTTTAAAGAGAGATTTTATGTTTTTAAAATAATAGGATAAAGTTTGGTGTTAATCAATGTTTTTTCTTATATATATAAAAGTTTTCAAGTTAGATATTATTATGCAACTTGACATCTCAGCTAGACAAACACATCAATCAAGTAATAACAATCACCTGTCATCACATGAAAAAAGTATTATTAAAAAAAAAAAATACAAAAATAGGTGAAATTAGACAAAAACTCATATGTTAACAAAAACGATACATAGGTAAACTATGCATATTCATAAAGAATTTTAAAAACAGACTAGATGAAAGCCTATTATACCAATTAAATGATTATCTATGAATAAATTATAAATTAGTCAACTTATCAACACACGATTTTTCCACAGTAATTAAGACAGGTATTCCATCGATTACAAAGCATTCACGGAACATTAGTCCTAGTAGTAAACGCAACATATTAATAAGTCTCATCTTTGAGCTTCCTCCATAACATGTATAACTTCATAAAACTCAACAACCATAACAGTCTGAATTTCAAAAAAACGTAGAGAAAACACCAATAAACTCCTCCATACTCCCACAAAAAATACCTCCACAAGTAGCAAGACCAGGATATCCCTAACAGCCCCATCAATGTTAATTTTAACCCAACCCGATGAAAGAAACTCTCATCTAACAGGAAGAGAACGAAGAACTTTACCACTTGATCCTGCCGACAACTCAAACGTGGAGGAACCGCTTTGTAGCACTCTCTGTCCCGTCTACGCGACTGTGTTCTCTGCAAAATCACCCTCAGAACCTTCTCTTGGATCTCCAAACGCGACCTGCAAAACACACAGACGGCGCCTCTAGCGGCCGT
>Ga0123342_1003659_pt1 | contig 24435 bp, 18 predicted proteins | sample Turbeawhitnodule_FD_89960 | JGI IMG/M metagenome (GOLD analysis project Ga0123342, IMG submission 89960) | Root nodule microbial communities of legume samples collected from Mexico - Turtle bean Mexico white nodule | ecosystem: Host-associated > Plants > Roots > Nodule | place: Mexico: Nepantla... | reverse complement strand
TTCCTCCTAAAATGTTAGTTTGCAGCAACATTGAATAATAAGAGTGTGGATCAGAAAAGGAAGAACAAATAAATGGAAAAGAAAGTTAAATAATTGTTATTATATGTTTACAATGGTGTGGATTCTTTTATTGGGTGATCCCTCCTGCACTCTGTTTTATATGTTTAGAAGGGTGTGGATGCTTTCAACATCTTGAAAATTGTATGTTTGAAGTTTATTAAATGTGACTATTGAAAATTATTGACAATTTTACCTTTTTTTTTATCAAACTTATAATAAACTGAAATTTAAGTTGGTTGAATTTTTTTATTAAACTAAAACAAAACAAAAATATCTAATTGATTTGGAGATATTCTTTGAAATACTGAACTTATCCTTTTTCAGTTTTTTTATTTTTATTTTGGAATAGGAGTTTAGTAAGTAAATATTGTTTTTAGAATAGGAAATTCAAAAGATAAAAAATCATTTCAAAATATTCTTTCTATAACATATTTTATTTTATTTCTGTATTGGTAAATTCAGAATTAATAAAATATGTTCCGAAAAATATGTTGCAAAAATATTCTAGAAAGAACAATTTGAAAGTAATTTTTAAAAGGGATAAAATAGTCTTCTTAAAAAAATGATGGGGTGTAGGAAGATATTTGTTAGGTGCAGGAAAAACCAACCTTGATTTGGTTTGGTTGAAATAGTATAATAAGTTAAAATTAAACAAAAAAAATTTGAATTTTGCTTTCCGCATCCCTTTAATTACTAACTGCATTCCATAAGAATATAAAATGACTAAAATACCTCGTGTGCATTTGAGTTTATCTAGAAAGCTTGGTTTGAAAGTTTGTTCCAAAAATTGTTATGTAAACCTTGTTCTTCTAGAATGTCTTTCATATGTTTTAGAAAACGCGTTCAAAAAACTTATTTCAAAAGATATATATTTTCGAAAAGTTCGTTATAGAATATATTTCTTGTGTTCTGAAAAAAAGCTTTTTGTGAAAATCTTATTATGAAAATTTTGTTCTAAGAATTCTATTAAAGAAATCACGTTCTGAAAATTTTGAAAAGCTTATTTTGAATGATTTTCAGAACATATAATCAAAAAGTCTCTTTTGTGAGAGATAAAATTCTCATTTTAAAAATTATGGGGTGCAATTAGGGATTATGAGACTGCGTAAAGAAAAACTCAGAAATATTTATGTTTGTGGGCCCAACAAAAGAGAGTCCGGCCCACCCACTTTTAAACTACTCATTCTTCTTCTACTCTCAATAACGAAACCCCGTAACAATCGAAAGAGAGAGCCGCCGCACGCCCTCCGCCACAGCCTCCTCCGTGACGCGACGAGCCCCTCCGCGCCGCAACATCCTCCGATACTACGAGCCTCCTCCGCCCCGCGACGGCGTCGAAGGTATATTATTTTCGTTAGGGTGTGATTGAGTTGTGGTTCTGTAACCAATTAGGTCTAATGTTGGGGATATAATTATGCAATTCGCCTTAATCTAGGAATGACGGAGAGAAAAGAAGTGGTTGGGTTATCGTGGCAGCCACAGTTGTGTATTCCATCTTCATCAAAAGTCAGTGATGGTTCTCGTACCAAACCTCAAACGGAGGCATCAAACAACACTCTTTGGAAATCCAGTTCAGAGCTGATTGATGGCCTTTTCGTACCTCCGAACAATCCCAGAAAATTAAACAAGTTACTGAAAAAGCAAGCTAAAGATACTGCAGGGAAAAGTTGGTATGCAATGTAGCATTAGATTATTCTCTCTAGCAAGTTTGTATCTATGTGCTCATGTTTATTCATTGGAGATTTGTCTTTTCAATTTGGACACCTTAGTTCAATGTAGTTGTAGTAACCTTTTTTTAATAACAATAGACTTGTACTCATTTTTTCCAGTTATCTTATAGTTTCTTCTTTAGTTGGAGTGTGAAAGGGAATGATCTTGTAGTTAAATCTCTGGCAGGTTCGATATGCCGGCCCAAACCATCACCCCTGAGCTACAAAAAGATTTGAAATTGTTGAAGGTGATTTTGTTTTTTTTTTAACATCTTTACCTTTTGATTGCGTTTCTTTGTGTAGTGTTGTTTCGAATATGGTCATGTGTGATGATGTATTGGAAAATTAGCTTGGATTATGCTAATAATTATATACACGAGTAATATCTAATATATATGGTGATTTATGTGATATTATTCAAAATAATAAAGTTACTTATATGTAATGATGTTCGTAGTTGCCATTCTAATTTCTTCCATAATTGAAGCAGAAACAGTTAAAGTAGATGATTCTTCTTTTTCATGTGATATGGTATTAGAGGTACAAGTCGGATTTAAAAGCTTTTTTATTACTATTGTGATCCTGGAATAGAACAGCCTACCTTGTTTATGGGCAGCTACCAAACAGTTATGAATTAACAATAGCTGAATAACTAACCTACGAACATTGTCTTATTTATGTTTACATATGATATCGTGCAATGAAAATTTTGGCTCCTCTCTTGTTGGACTTTTACTTTACAAGAACCCTTCTCATAGTTTGGGACTCTAGGTTACTTGCTTGCTAATATAGTATGTTTCTATGATTTGTATTATTTGCTGCTTACTTTGGACCTTTACCATTTAAGACCAAGAAACCATTGTGACTCTGATAGGCCGAACCCCAATGGCCTTGCTGAGGGAGATAGCTCAAGGCAATTGAAGGTTTATCAAAAAAAAAAAAAATAACAGACAGAGTTGGTCTATTTGTATTGCAGCATAGACAGTAATAAATTATAAATATCGCACACTTATATTTTGTATTGCAGTGATGTAAATTATTGTATAAAACATGTCAAGTTTCACGCTATGGATATGCAATTTCGAGGAATGACAAATGTTTAGTGATATTAAAAGCATCTGGAAAAAATCAGTCAGACACAGATTATTATGTATCTCTCATTTTTGTGTTAAGCTATCTAGTTTTATTTTGTGAACCAGTTCTTATCCTTAAGACTTTAATAATAAGCATGTATGTTGGTGGTTACAGTTGAGGGCTGCTCTTGATCCAAAGCGTCATTACAAGAAAGGTGATTCCAAATCAAAGACACTTCCCAAATATTTCCAGGCAAGCAAGTTTTGGTTTACATAGATAGAAGCTTTGAGTATTATTACTTTCATCAAAATATGAATTTCTATTGGACATCTTTTAGATAATTTGTAATTTTGAATAATCAGGTTGGGACAGTTGTGGATTCTCCATTGGACTACTTCTCAGGAAGATTAACAAAGAAGGAAAGGAAAGCAACGCTTGCAGATGAGCTTCTTTCTGATCAAAAGCTTGCAGCCTATAGGTAAAAACATGCCTTGAACTGTATATCTGCCTGGTTAGAGAGTGTTTATGCTGTTCCAATGCTCTTCTGGTTACTCACTCGTTTTCATTAAATAATTTTTCTTAGGAAACGGAAGGTTCAAGAAATTGAAGAACATAATCGACCTGGTGGGAATGAAAGGTGGAAGATTAAAGGTAGTAATTCCCGGAAGCGGGCTAAGGAAAGGAGGATTTACTGAATTATTCATCCAATTCTGTCTTAGGCAGAGTTTATAATAGACAAATTTTGTTATAGGAAGAACCTCCTGAAATTATCCTCTGGAATTTTAACTTCAAAAACTTTACTTCAATTAACATCTCTATATAATTAATTATGTTATCTAGATCATCTGTTGTTTTTACTTCAAAGTATTAATTATGTTTGTTTAAATTATAAATAATTGTTTTTAAAATAAGCATTTGCAATAACAGCTATAATCGTTGGAATGTGTAAAATGACAATTCATTGTGCAAACATTTTCTGAAAGTGACTTTTTAATGAAAATATTTTTAGTAATACTTTAATTTTTATTTCTTTCAAATATATGTTTTTTATTTTAATATTAAATTAAAGATAATTTTATCTAAAAGTAACCCAAAAATTCGTTTTCCCCCAAACCACTCTCTTATCTTTATTGGTACAATAGATTCTTTTTTAAACTCTTTATTTCTAATTTGAATTTCAATGATTTAAAAAAAATAGCAATAATTAAACGTAGTTTTGTATTTGAATAGAAATTATTACATATCTGAAATGTAATTATATATGTATAAAATATTATTTATAATGATTTCTAATTATTATACATTAAAATATATTATTTAATATAAATTTAAATATGTAGAAACAAATACTTATTTATAAATTACACATAGTTAAGTTGTAAAAAAATGTAACACTAGTAAAAACGTAAACATGACTTTAAAAATAAAAATAGGGAAAAAAATCAAATGATACCATGAGTCAAATTAAATTTAAAAGTTTTCATGTATTTTTATTTAATTAAAAAACTAATATATCATTTTCAACTCTCTTTATCTTAATGTATGGTTATATCATCATCAAAGCCATTTCTCCATTATCATTATTCCACTTCACATTACCATTCTACTATCATCACTATTATTATTATGCTATTAACAACTATATATTACTATCCAATAAAAGATATTAATGAAAATTATGATGATAATACGTAATAATGATAGTGATAATTAACTTGAATTAAATAAAGATATATGCATAAGATTTAGTGTTAAAGTTCAATTTAAAATATATAAAAAAATATTTTTTCTTTTCTTTTCAGGTTCTTCACTTATAAACAGCATGCATGTGTTTCAGCATAGATATGGATTCGTGTATAAATAGAAGCCTCTTGTTTAAACTGAACCACAAGTCAAAAAGGTTTCTTTAATGAACCTCAAGTCAACAAATCTTTTCTCCTCAATAAATGCTTTTACATTATCACACATTGTATTCACAAAATACCATAATTTATACATAATACTAAACTTTTTTCATTACAGTTACCACATTATATTTTACCTATTTTTTATTTTTAAATTAATTTTAGTTATATTGTTTTCTGTAACACCTATAAAAAACAAATTTAACAGCATAAATGTAGAGTCATATTAATAAAATTACATATTTTCTTTAGTTTTTGGTGTACTTATTTTTGTTATTAATAATTTGTCCGAATAATTGCTTACTTTCCATCTCGAGTTATGAGACAAATTAACTAATTATAATTATAAGTTAAATCAAATCATAATTTTTTAAAAAATTAAATTAAAAGTATATAATATATATTGTTTTACAGCTAAATACACGTGCCTTGCATGGCACGAGTAGGGTATTATGTATACATATTGAAACACGAAATCCTCTCATTTTTTTAAAATAATGTTTATATTATTTTTGCATACATGTCAACAACTTCTATTATTTTTAGTTTCTCAAATGAATAAGAAGTGATATGGTACATTTATGAAATGAATATTAGTTAATCAAAATAATCCATGACTCAACTTAAACAATTATACCATTCATAATTTACTAATTTTACATCTTGATTTGTTAATAATTTTGGATCATTGATTTCTTTTTCACGTTAAAAGTCAAAACCATTACTTCCATTTTTTTTAATTTTTACATATTGGGCAAAAAAAATTCTAGTAAGAAGAAATAAGAAGTCCTTCCAAATAATATATTTTTACATAATATAACTTTCTAATTGTATATCATTATTAGATATCTACTTCATAGTATATAAGGAGGTGTAAACCTTAATCTATAAATCAATTTTATAAAGTTGAATTAAGATTATGTTTAAAGTTATTTTTTTAAATTGTATCGAGTCCTTCGGAGTTTATCTTCACGTTAGGTCACCTGTTATTGGATCACTCCACAAATAGCAAATATATAGTTTCACGCACGAGTTTGAGAGTGTCAAAATGAGTTAAATACAAATCTCAAACAAATTTTGTAAGAATTAGTTGAACTTAAAATTCATTTCTTAATAATCATGAAATTATATACCAATTTTGTTAAATAATTTTTTAAGCTTTTTATTACGGAATACCAAATGATCCACATATTTATAATTATGTAAAAATAGTTTATAATATGAATTTTTCCTAAAAAATTAGGTACACCACAAAACGTGGGTTTTGTAGTTAAACTAAGAACAAATAGTACAACAAAAGAAAGTGTGATATAAATTTTGGATGGGACGAGTACTAAAGATTGGTGACAACAATAATAACTCTGCTATATATAACACCTTCTTTGAACTACACGTTGCACTCTAACAAGCTTCTCTCTGAACCAGATCAATGGCTTGCTTCGGAAGCACAATAGGTCTAGAGTATAATATAGTACACCTATGTTTTTCATTTTTTGTTTTTGTTCCTCTTGTAATTGCAGCTTTAGTTGTAGATGTTTGCATGCTGTTCTACTTTTGCTTTTTTTCAAGACAACCTCGTATTCAGATGCAATTTTTGACAAATGAGATAGTGGTCCTATACAGAACATGTCTTCTTTAAGTTTTCAAACTTTGAACGTAATGATTCTGAACTCTCACTGTTTGCCTTGTAACTTGCAGATAACTTCTCCTGCATTTGCCTTGGAGATTTCAGTTTGGCTTCCTTTTCCAGCCAAAGGTGCATAATAGACACTGTCAACATGTTTTTCCTGTGTGTCTTTTATGTATCATTGCTCTCTAATCTGATCAAGAAAAGACCTGCAAATGCAAGTGGTGGCTACAGAAAGGGATTGGTTCGGGTAGTTACTTCATTCTGTTGTACTATTTTAAGCATTGCATATTTTATGGATGGTTTGTGGAATGTCATAACCAAAACCACAGGCTTCAATCAGCTGAACTTGTTGGTTTGCTTCGTGAGAGGACTAGTTTGGATATCTTTAGCAGCTTCAATTTTTGTTCAAAGGTTTCAATGGATAAAAATATTATGCTCTATTTGGTGGGTGTTTTCATGCACATTGGTTTCAGTACTCAATGCTGAAATTCTGCTCAAAGAGCATAGATTTCAAATTTTTGATATGGCAATGTGGCCAGTGCACATCCTAACTGTTCTCTGTGCCTTCCAAAACCATGGCTACTTTGTCCCACAAGAAATCCCAGGTGCCAGTTTATGTGATCCTCTATTAGTCCATAAGGAAATGCATAAACAAACAGGACTGGGCCATGCCTCCTTTCTCAGCAGATTCACTTTCTCTTGGATGAATGCTTTGCTCAGTTTGGGTTACTCAAAGCCACTGGCACTTGCAGACATCCCTTCTCTTACTTCTGAAGATAAAGCTGAATTTGCATACCAAAAATTTGTACATGCATGGGTTTCCCTTTTGAGAGAAAGGGCCAGTAATAAATCCATAAACTTGGTCCTATGGTCCATAGCCCGAGTTTACATGAAAGAAAATATCTTTATAGCCATTTGCGCATTTCTGAGGACAATTTGTGCTGTTGTTTCTCCTTTACTTGTTTATGCTTTTGTAAACTATTCCAGTTGCAGTGAGGAAGACTTGAAACAAGGAATGGCCATAATGGGGTATCTTATATTAGCCAAGGTGGTTGAGTCTGTGTCTCAAAGACATTGGTCTTTTAATTCAAGGAGGTTAGGAATGAAAATGAGATCTGCTTTAATGGCTGCAGTGTATCAAAAGCAATTAAAGCTTTCAGCTTTGGGTAGGAAAAGACATTCAACTGGCGAGATTGTGAATTACATTGCAGTTGACGCATATCGAATGGGGGAGTTTCCATGGTGGTTTCATACATTGTTGTTTTCTGCATTGCAACTTTTTCTGGCTCTTGGTGTCCTTTTTGGTGTTGTGGGTCTAGGTGCACTTCCTGGTTTGATGCCACTTCTCATTTGTGGATTTCTCAACGTACCCTTTGCAAAGATCCTTCAAAAACGTAGGTCGGAGTTTATGATTGCACAAGATGAGCGTCTGAGGTCAACTTCAGAGATTCTTAGTTGTATGAAAATCATAAAGCTGCAGTCCTGGGAGGATAACTTCAAGAAGCTAGTTGAATCCCTTCGGGCTAAAGAGTTAAAATGTTTGGCTGAAGTACAGTTCATGAGAGCTTGTGGAACATTTATATATTGGATGTCTCCCACCATCATTTCTTCAGTTATCTTAATGGGATGTGCGCTTTTCACGAGTGCCCCTTTGGATGCTGGAACTATTTTCACAGTTCTTGCAACACTGAGAAGCATGGGGGAACCTGTCATACTGATTCCAGAAGCACTTGCTGTTCTGATCCAAGTTAAGGTCTCCTTTGATCGTCTCAACACCTTTTTGCTTGATGACGAGATAAAAGGTGATGATTTTGGAAGAACATCAAAAGATTCTTGTAGAAAGGGTGTTGAGATTCTAGCAGGCAGCTTCAGTTGGGATCAGCAGCAATCATTGCCTCTAACTTTGAGAGAAGTGAATATTGAGATCAAGTGGGAGCAGACAGTAGCAGTTTGTGGCCCAGTTGGAGCCGGAAAAACATCTCTCCTGCATGCAATACTCGGAGAGATACCCAAAATTTCAGGAACTGTGAGTTTTATTGACTAAGTAAATTTAGTTTATTATCACGTAAAAATGAAGCAACTCTGTAAGTTCAATGACTTTTAAACTCGGTTTTTCTTTTGCTCTTATGAAAATGGAAAACAGGTTATAGTAGGGGGAACACTTGCCTATGTTTCCCAGATTCCTTGGATCCAAAGTGGTACAATTCGTGATAATGTTCTGTATGGAAAACCAATGGACCAAACCAGGTATGAATATACCATTAAGGTCTGTGCCTTGGATAAGGATATTGATGGATTTAGCCATGGTGATCTCACAGAAATAGGCGAGAGAGGGATTAACTTGAGTGGTGGACAAAAGCAAAGGATTCAACTAGCTCGTGCAGTCTATAATGATGCTGATATCTACCTCCTAGATGACCCTTTTAGTGCTGTAGATGCTCATACTGCCTCTATTCTGTTTAATGTAACTTGAACCATCTTTTTATTCTTTAAAAAATTACATTATTGGCCATATATTCTGGAAACTATTCTGACTTACGTAATTACAGGATTGTGTCAGGACTGCTTTAAGAAGGAAAACAGTTATTCTCGTGACTCATCAAGTTGAATTTCTCTCAGAAGTTGATAAAATCCTGGTATTGTGCCTCATTCAAATTTTGTATTTCCATTTGATCTTAACTTGTTCGTAAAAAAATCTGTTTCTGGAATTTCAGGTAATGGAAGGAGGAAAAATTAGTCAATGGGGTAGCTATGAAGATCTGTTGACTGCTGGAACAGCCTTTGAACAACTTTTGAGTGCTCATAGAGAGGCAATTGCAGGAATAGAAACAAATAGTGCAAACAAAAGAGAAGTTCAAAATGTGGTTACAGTTCAGCCTGAGGATTCTCATGTTTCTAATCTCACTAAATGTGGAAGTGATGGGGAAATTTCTACCCAGATTCAACTCACACAAGAAGAAGAAAAGGAGAGTGGTGATGTTGGGTGCAAGGCATTCTGTGACTATATTTTGTTCCCTAAGGGATCTTTTCTTCTATGTTTAAGCATATTAGCACAGGTGGCTTTTGTAGGTTTACAAGCTGCATCAACTTCTTGGCTTGCTATAGCCAGTGAGATGTCAAAAGTAACTAGCAGCATCTTAGTTGGAGTTTATAGTGTGATTTCTTTTTTAAGCATTGTTTTTGTATTTCTGAGATCTTACTTTGCTGCACATCTTGGTTTAAAAGCTTCTAAAGCTTTCTTCTCTGCCTTCACTACTTCTATATTTAATGCTCCTATGTTGTTCTTTGATTCAACCCCAGTAGGGAGGATTTTGACCCGAGTAAGGTTCCTTTAGTTCTTATATATGAATACTGATTTCTATTGTGACTATTCTTTGACTTAATGTGTGTCTCACTTTCAGGCTTCATCAGATATGAGTATTTTAGATTTCGATATCCCTTTTTCCACCATCTTTGTGATAGCTGAAGTAACAGAACTCCTTACAATGATTGTGATAATGGTTTCGATCACATGGCAAGTGCTCATTGTTGCAGTTCTTGCCATGGTGGCTTCAAAATATATTCAGGTATTTTTTTCCTGGCCATGGAGGGAACAAAGTAATGATTATTTTGTAATTTTACCTTTGTTTTTTATTTGGAATTAAGGGTTATTATCAAGCTTCTGCAAGAGAAATTATGCGAATAAGTGGAACTACAAAAGCTCCACTTATGAATTTTACGGCTGAGACATATCTTGGTGTGGTTAGTATAAGAGCTTTCAACATGGCTGACAGGTTTTTTAAAAACTACCTTAACCTTGTCGACACAGATGCTGCTATGTTCTTTCATTCCTATGCTGGCATCGAATGGTTAATTCTAAGAATTGAAGTACTTCAGAATTTGACATTCTTCACTGCAGCTTTGCTGCTTGTTCTACTTCCAAAGGGATATGTGGCTCCTGGTATTGTTATTTGTTACACAAAATTAGCGAATATTACATATGCTTGTTTTGTTCACATATTTGAGTGTTTTCATGCTGATAATCTATAGCAACTTTTTTGTGTTTATCTGGTTACAGGCCTTGTGGGACTTTCTCTGTCTTATGCTTTTTCACTGAGAGGAACCGTGGTTTATCTGACTCAAATGTTTTGCAACTTATCAAACTATGTGATCTCTGTTGAAAGAATCAAGCAATTCATCCACATACCAGCAGAACCTAGTGCAATTGTAGAGGACAATAGACCACCACCTTCTTGGCCTTCTAAAGGTCGAATAGATCTTCAATCTCTTGAGGTAACAAACTAACCAAATGTGCACTTTCATAATTGCCCTTTTTCCCATCTTAATTTATCCACATTCCTCACAAATGAATTCAAGTTTATAACATGATTTCAGATTAGATATCGTCCAAATTCTCCATTAGTCCTGAAGGGCATCTCTTGCACGTTTAAAGAAGGGAGTAGAGTTGGAGTTGTAGGAAGAACAGGAAGTGGAAAAACTACACTTATAAGTGCTTTGTTTCGCTTAGTTGAGCCTACTAGAGGTGACATTCTTATAGATGGGATTAATATATGCTCAATTGGGTTAAAAGATTTAAGAATAAAGCTAAGCATCATTCCTCAAGAACCAACTCTTTTCAAGGGTAGCATTCGAAATAACTTGGACCCTCTAGGCCTGTACTCTGATGATGAAATATGGAAGGTAAATAAACTGGCTCTACAATTGAAAAACACTTGTTTTCTCAACTTCTACTCACTAAGCAAAGGTTATGTGAGCTTTGATCTATGCAGGCTTTAGAGAAATGTCAGCTCAAGGCAACAATCAGTAGTCTACCAAATCTCTTGGACACTTCTGGTGAGTTAAATCTGTGAACTTGATGTATACAAATGAAATGGAATTGAAACCAATCTTTTTATCACTTGTTATGGCCAACTGCATGAATGAATCAATCAACAAATGTAGTTGGTTCTATTAAATTATTAGCACAAACTATGTTGTTGATCCAATCCATTATTAGCTTATGAATTAGACTTTAAACCTAATTCAATCTCATAAAACTGACTTATAAGATAAGGTTTGCATCATTTATATATATACTACGAAATGCTCTAAATGCTCTAATATCTAATGGATTTGAAATCTACAACAATACCTGAAACAGCTAATTCTGACTAATTTAAAAGTGAGTGGTGAAGGGGAAAACTGGAGTGTGGGGCAGCGCCAACTGATATGTCTTGGAAGGGTACTTCTTAAGAGGAACAGAATTCTTGTTCTGGATGAAGCTACTGCCTCCATTGATTCTGCAACAGATGTTATTCTACAACGAATCATCAGACAAGAATTTTCAGAATGCACAGTTATAACTGTGGCTCACAGAGTTCCCACTGTAATAGACAGTGATATGGTCATGGTCCTATCTTATGGTATGTTCTTATTGTTGGGGGGGTTACAAATTATGTAGTGTTGTTCCCTTTTTGCTCATGTTCATTGTTGTTACTACAGGGAAACTGGTGGAGTATGACAAGCCTTCAAAGCTTATGGATACTAACTCTTCATTCTCCAAGCTGGTAGCTGAATATTGGTCCCACTGCAACAGGAATTTGTTGTCCCCAAAAGACTAGCATGTATCAATCTTAGCAGTGAAGAGAAGCAATAAAATATCACAGCTTGTTAAGGAATATAAAATTACTAAATTTATCTAATAAAATATACAGCTAGTATGTTAAGCAATATAAAATTACTTAATTTACCTAGCTTAAATTTCAATTCTTAATTGATATCAGAGTTATTTCAAATCTATTCTAACAAATTTATTGAGTTTATCAAGTCTATCGCTATCACTATCACTATTTGATTGATGTCAAACTAACCATAATATAATAATATATAATCTCACAAGTTGTCAAGTCTCGACGTGAATAAATTTAAATAGTATATTTTTTAAATTACTTTCATTCATATTTATGAAGGATGGTGCTCATTTTTATACATAAAAGTTTTTTTATAACAGTAACATTAAATAAAAAAGAAAGTATACCTTGAAATTTGTCGAAAAGATCATTTAGCGTTGAAAAGATTAAAGAAGAAAAATAAAGAAAAAAAATCATTTATTTTATTTTATTTTTAATTAAAAAATGCTTTGCTGTTACTTTTGCACACCCACACCCCTTGACTCTTTCTTCCTACACCTCCATACCTTCTTCTGCCACCCATATACTAAATGTAAAAATACCGTTTTCTCCTTTTTTGTGCCACCTCCATACATAATCCGGAAGCTGTTTTTGAATCCGGAAGTGTTTTTGAGATTTATAAAATCCGAAACTTTTTCTTGCATTTGAAATAAGCCTATGGATTATGTAATCCGGATATATTCCGAATTACATAATCCGGAAGTCAATCTCATATTTAGAAAAGAATTCCGGATTATGTAATCCGAAAGCTAATCACTCCTCTTAAAAAAAAAGGCTTCCGGATTATCTGGAAGCTAATTTTATGTATATAAAAGACTTCCAGATTATGTAATCCGGAAGCTAATTACAAAAGGCTTCCAGATTACATAATCCAGAAGCTAATTCTAGATCTAGAAAAAAACTTCCAGATTATGTAATCCGAAATATTAATAAAGGGTATTTTTGGAATATAAAAAATATATGGGGGTGGCACAAGAAGGTATGGAGGTGCAGGAAGAAGCAGCCACACCCCTTTTATCATACCTTTTCCTTTCATTTTCCTTTTTACTCCCATTTCACTGTCTTTCTTTTCGCACCCCACAGACCCATTCCAGTTTTCCTTTTCGCAGCCCCTCTCTACTGACCACACCTCCTCACTCGCAGATATGAAAATTTTCATTTGTCTTTCTTAAATTGTAAAATTTAGAGATTAAAACTATTTTTTATCTTACACAAATATTCATCAAAATAATTGTTCATACCCAGCACTCATAGTGGATTATGCCTAAACTGCACGCAGCATGACAGCATGCATGCACATGTTGCATGTATTTTCCACGACTCAACTTCTCTAAAGTTTTCAAAGACCCAAAACATGGAACACATTACTTCTAAGGAAGGAGAATAGTTTGAGTACATTTGTTTTACCATGAAATTTATCTAAGAAATTATAAACCAAGTATACTGCAAAACATAATAAAGTTACAGACATAAATATAAGTGCATTGTTTGTCAGAAAAGTTAGCAAAAAGAGTTTCATAATGACCAAAAATAATGCAGTGTTGATGTTGCTACCATTAGTGTTATCTATTTGGTTATTGTTACAGTGTTTTCATGCTTTATCTTTTTGTCAAGTGATATCCAACTTGTGTGCATTCCCTAATTAATGGTGCTATAAAGCAAGTTAAAGGTGGTTTAGTGCGCATGATATGATAGAAACACTACACAACACAACACAAGGAAAAACATATACACACAACCTTATGCATACCCTTTTTTTTTCCTCATTCACTTGTGTGTACTATGAAGAACAGACTAAACAGATTCACCAATATCTGAGAAAGCAAAGAACATGACAAATTAACAATCATAATGGACAAGGAAAAGGAGATTCATTGAGATTGGATTTTTTGTTATGCTGTCTGATTTTTCCTTCCATAATTGTCATTTTTGTGGTGGTTTTGTAATTAGTGTAATTATGCCAATTTTGTGGTGGTTTTGTAACTAGGATATCAGTAAAAAAAATTATTAAATAGAAATCAATTTAAGAAATCACAAATAATTAATTATTATGTTAGCTAGATTATAAAGTTGGTAGCTAAGATCTCAGTATCTAATTAGATTTCAATTTAAAAATTAGTTTATAAATTTTATTAATAATAGAAACTAATTTAGATACCAATAATTTTCTATTATCTAAAATAGTATTTAATTTAGTTAATATGATGATTAATTAATATTGACTAAAAAAAATTATAATATATAATAACATGTAAACCTTGTATTATAAATTGAGTTAATAAAATTGAGTTAAAGTTTTTTTTAATAACAAAATTTAAATCGTTGTGAAAATTATTTTTAAACCATGCTTCTCTTCAAAATAAAGAAAAAACTCATCTTTCCTTTTTTGTAAAGAAAGTTGTGACACTTTAAACATAAGTGGCATATCACCTATCCTTTTTGTTTCATATTTTTGAAAAACTGTTTTTGTTTAGAACAACTTATTGTATTTTTTTAAAAATTGTTTTCAACATTAATATATCTTTTTCATTTTCTGAAAGAAAACTAAAACATTTGTAAGTTTTTTAGATTTTCTACTTTCAATTTTCTATTGTATATATTTTTTTTTTCACTTCTACAATTTTTTTGCTGTTCTTTTACTTTTAGGTATTGTTTTATACAATAATTTTGAAAACCCAAAAAAGGAAAAAGATACTAGGTGCATACCACAAGGAGAACAATTATAAAACAAATTCTTATCATGTGCTTTATTTGGTAGACAATAAACAACAGAATACTATTTCTAAACATAAATATATGCAAAATTATTTAGTATGTTCATTGAATCTTCCTCATAAAATAGCACAGAATGATAAATTTGTATGTTTAGATTTGTGAGCAGAAAGAGTAAAAAGGCATTTGAAGAAGCCATTAATGTCTCTCATCTATGCTGCAACTGGTTAAAAGGCAAATGTCAAATTCTTAACTTTTCACCTAATAATTCAAACTTTTATTGAGTACTCAAAAAGTCATTTCACAAAAGGCATACACCACAATAATTACTTAAACCTTTTCTACTTTTATTCAATAAATATAGTTTATAATGGTCAAGGATCAAAACACATCATTGACTCATAATGCAATAACATTTCATCAGATATTTTAAGCAAAATCAATTTTAAAAATAATAAATAATTAACCACTTTATTAATTAAATTAAATAACATTTTATAAATTAAAAAATTATTAATATTTAAAATAATTTTTATTATTAATAAATAATTTTTAATTTTTTGTGTAATTAGTTATCAAAGATTTTAGCAACCAACTTTAGAATCTAAACAATTAATAGTTAAAACATTGATAACTAATTAGATAACAATTTAAAAATTATTTATAAATAATAAAAATTATTTAAGTACTAATGATACCTTTTTATTTTTTAAAATAATATATAATTTAGTCAATATATTACCCTACAAGAAAATCATTAAATAACAACTAAAATTAGAAACCAAAAATACTTAGTCACTTTATTGAATAAATTATATATTAGTTTAGAGACTAAAAAATTAGTAGTAGCTAAGTGGTTTCTATTATTAATAAAAAATTATAAAATAATTTCTTAATTGGTATTTATTTAAATTAGCTACCAAGATTTTAACAACTAATATTTTAGTTTCTAAATTAGTCTATAAAGTAATAAGTAGCTAAAACATTGGTAGCTAGTGGTTAAATACTAATTTAGAAACTATTTTATAATTTTTTATTAATAATAGAATCTATTTTAGATATTAATAATTTTTTTAATTTATAAAATGATCCATATTCTATTTAAATAGTAACTAATTATTTTGGTTTCTAAAATTAGTTTTTATTTAATGATTTTCTTGTATTCTTGATTAATTATTTTTATTTTTAAAATTAATTTTTATTTAAAGATTTTCTTAAGTACTCTCATTTTAATTTTTTTGTAGGGTTTCAATTCAAGGCACCATATCATCTTTAAAATTAACATCTAAGTAACAATGAGACACTGATTTTCTTAAATACTATGAATTTATTTCTGTAACTTGAATGCATATGATATAAAGATTGGTTGAGATTATAAATGTGTGAGAAATTATCTAACAAATTCTTGCAATGTCCTCAACCATTATAGGTGTGATTAGTTATTGAGGAACTGAGAGAGCTTTTGGCAAAGGTTGATGAGTGTCCATTGGAATTGGAGTTGGCACCAACTTGCAATCAACTGAGATTGTTTGAGGAGTTTTGTTAATGATGTTCTTTCCTTCTTCACTAGCTTTGTTGATGAGATGCAGTAGAACATGTTGCAGCTCTTTCCCATCTCTCCAACCATGCACCTCTGCCTTTATCTTAGTGGAATTTTTGGAGACTAAATCACACAGTGGAAACCCTGTTCTTGGCATCAAATAGTCATTTTCTTTTAGCTTCAGACTTGGGCAAAAATCTCCATTTCCATCTCCAAGATAGATTACTTTCTTCTTTCCTGCTCCTGCCATGGAATTTTGAATCCTTTCTATCACCACTCCCTGCATGTCATTCCACAACTTTTCAGGAAAAAAATTTCAAACAAATGAAGTATTTACAGTACAATGATACATAAACAAGCATAAAACATTCAAACAATCATAAATTTCATTCATGAGGTATTGCTCTATGTTCTGAATAATCCTAAAGTAAACATATTATCTAACTACTTCTTTAAGTATTAAAAATCATACCCCTTTATGTATTAAAAATCATGATGTTGATTTTTATTTAATTTTTATCAGCAAAGAATGAAATTAAACTAAGAGAGATACAAAAGGGTATCCCAATCCTTTTACATAGACCAAATCACATTAAAAATCTTCAAGAATAAAGAGATGAACAAACACCTCAAAAATAATAGATAGATAATGTTTGCTGAATAAGCTAGACATCCTATTCCAGCTAGCACAGTGCTCCTATTGGAAAATCATGGATGTTGGTAAATTGACATTTTATTTAAAATATCTAAGAATTTTGCAGGAATTGTCTTATTTCTTGGAAATTTTTATGAGACTTGATTTTTGTCAAAAGTTGTGTGGTTCCCTGGACTGTGAAATGCATGACAGAGACCAAAAAAGTGGAGGATTTGAGGTCAATATCAGAAAGGGCTAAAACTATGTTAATTTAATATTAACAAAGGTCAAATTGGCCAAAGCAGCTGCAATAACTGGTTGTGCTAGCCAAATATTGAGGAAGGTAATAAACATGGTATTCAAAGCACAAGTGATTAACTGTAAATTACTAGAATGAATGTGAGAGTTAATTGCATGGCCATAATTAAGTAAATAGATGTTGAGAAATCATGTAATTGCCTTGCACATGTTTGGTGGACAAAGATTGCATCCATGGGAAGATTTTAGGTAATCATGGTATGGACAAATGTTGAGGCTCCCTTCCTTGACATGGCTGGGGTTACAAATGATCTCTGAGAAACAGTTCCACACTCCATGATGCTTCAGAATTGTCTCAATAAAGAAAATATTTGCATCACTCACAATCTTCAGATCACACCTGAATCCAATTCCATAGTCATTAGTTATGATATCTTCATTCACACACACTCACAAACATGATAAGGGTGTGTTCATGGCAGAAAGAATGGAAGAAATTTAAGGGTGTATTTGCCATGAGAAAACATTTTCTGTTTTTACTTTTGATTACAAAACCATCATTTACTGTAAAATGTATTGTCAAATACTATTAATGGTACACTGAAAAGGTAAACATAACTTTTTCTCTCTATTATGCAGATTAAAAACAAAAATAGTGTCTCATATTCTCCTACTATACACATTTTACCCAAGGGAATAAGCTGCCTCAATAGCAGGAACAATGCATGGATGCATTGGTGTCCTCTTCAGAATCTCCACAATGTCTTCAATGGTTTTTCCTTGTGAATGAAGCTCTTTCATCATCCTATCCTGCAAGATTTTGGAAAAATAAAATATAAGCCAAGAATGAAAAGAAAAAATGTTGAAAATTGTAGTACTAGTTGAAAAAAAATAACCATGAGAGGGTTCCAATGCATGCTAGGAAGAAGCTGGTAGAAGTTTTGAGTTAAAGCAGTGTCATCAAGCACCCAATTATCACTGTCACACTCAATGATTGTTGAGTCAAAGTCAAAAATGACCATAATCTCAGCCATTTTGAATGCACCAAACAAATGTTGAGATAAAGTGTGAGGTCATGCATTAATTGAGAGGGTATTTATAGGGAAAGAAGGTTAGAGATTGCACGAAAGCATGATCATAGAAGCATTATCAGATAAGATATTATTAGGAAAAGCCACTTTTTTTCTCCACTTTTTCACATTTTCTTTCATTGGGGCAAGTAATTTAGAGGAGAAGATAGTGGTGCATGACACTTTCTGTTGCATCAGATACATATTTTAACACCTGCTATAACTTCATTAATAATCCTTCTGTCAAACCAACATAAATTGTGTTTTTTAAATTAATCAATAAAGAGTGCTGATAAAAATATACACTTCACATTTTAATAAATTAATATTTTATTATTTAATTTAAAATATTATTATAAATAATGTCAAATACATTATTTATTGTTCATAATTTCAACACAACTTTTCTGTTAATAAAACTAATGTCACCTATTTTTTTTGGGTAAAGACACAAGTTATATATATATATATATATATGAAAGACAAATACTAATTACATTTCCTTATATTCTTTTTTTATAGTATTGAGTTACCCAAATATTGAGTGACCCAACCCGGTCCAGTTAAAATACTTATTAAATATTTTATTTTTTAATTGTTTATTAGTTATACTATTTTCTATTTCTTCTCATTTATCTTTTTTTTCATCACATCAATTGTACTATATTATTTATTTTTAAAATTATAATATTTATTTATTTTTCAAAATTAACATACTAAAAACTTAAAAAGGTCTTTCCCTTTTTATTTTATTTTTTAGAGTTTTGAGCATTGAGGATTTGAATTGTAATCTTCCAAGGACCATTGGCCCAAAATAACTTATATTCTTCTTTTTCTTATTGGACTCATATGTTCCATTTCTTTTAGAAAATTGCTTCCTGCACCCCCACATCTTTCAAAAAAAATATTTTATCCTTCTCTAAAGTGGCATCTAGATTACTTGTTTTGGAAATTTGTTTTAGAATAAACTTTCAGGAATTTGTGAAATACATTTCAGAAAAAACTTTTCAAACTTTTTTTCAAAATAAACATTTTAGAACATATATAATACCTAAATGCATTTTTCGGGATGAGTTTTCTGGTGTGTTCTATCAATATTAAACTAAAATTAATTTTGTTTTTCTTCTTCTAAGTGAAGTTTGAGCGATTGTGATGGTGGCGACAATGGCGGTGGTGGGACTGGACAGGACCAATTAGTCATTTAACCCAATTGTGGGGTGCAATGTTAAAAAATGGGGGATGCACGAAGTAATTCCCTTTTTTATTTCATCTTGCTGTTCTACTTTTATATAGAGAAAGCCCACTATGAAAAATTTAAATGTTTGTTATTATTATTATTAATATAGAAAATATATGTATAAAGAATGAAGGGGATAAAATTAGGTATACTCATAAGCCTAGCTACGTTGTATTATTAGTACATTAGTTATATTTGAACGAAATTTTTTATATAGACTTTAAAAAATAAGAATAAATAAATAAATTTCTTCGTAAGTTAAGATTAATTTATATAGCAAAAGAAAACCAAAGTGGTGTTTGGTATGTTGACAGAAGACTATGTTGATTGTAGTCAAATATTTTCCACTGCAAAACATTGCCTTTCACATCACAGTAAGCAGTCTGCAAGGAAATAGGGCAAACCTAGGACCAACTCCAACATTAGGAAACTTCAGTGATGGTTTAATTAAGGTTGTTAACAAAAATATCGAATTATGATACATTTTTAAAGTTACTAAACTATGAAATTATGGTCTAACTGGGAGGGCTTTAGGGATAGCCTCGTGAGCAGAGACTGACAGAATCTGAAGCTTGCAGTCAGAGGAAATGAAGGGAGAATTGTGCTCCATTGATACTTTGCTGATCAAGTGCACCAAAACTTGTTCAAGTTCTTCTCCATCACTCCATCCATGAATCTCAGCCTTAACAGCTGAAGGGTCTCTGCATATCAAGTCCCACACTGGAAAGTTCTTCCTTGGCATCATAAAGTCCTTCTCTTTCAGCCTCAAACTTGGGCAATAGTCTCCACTTCCATCTCCAAGATAGATCAACCTCTTATCTTCTTCTGATATTGAATCTTGCATCCTCTTTATCACTAAACCCTGCAATCATTCAAATCAAATTACATTTTACAATCATAAGATAATTGCACATAATTTTTTATATATTATGAACTATTGGTGGGGCCTAGGTCAAAATTATTCTTTGTTTTATACTTCAATCAAATCCTGTGGGCTCATATCAGAGAGAAAACCAGAATGGAATGGTTGGTTGGTTAAGAAAAGTTTTGGTATTTTTTAAGGCCAACAAATCAGGTGACAGCACTCCATTGTTAGTTCTTGTCAACATAATTAACAATAGAAAACAATACTTTCCCAGAAGCTCAAACCAGTTAACATCAACTTCAAAACAATATCTGGGAATGTGTACTGTTCCCAACTGTCTATATAAATAGCAGTTTTGAGTTTTTAAACTACCAAGGTGTTTCAAATCAGCATTAACTCTCTTAAAATTTCAACTCTCAACATGGTTTTGATAAATCAAACAGTTCACATTATTTCAAAAGAAGTTATCTTTTAGCAAAGAAAAATATGGTAGTGGATGAAAGATGACATCTATATTTACCTTACACATGTTTGGAGGACACAAACTGCAGCCATGAGGAGATCTGTTGAAATCATGGCAAGGTAGAATCCTTAACCTTCCTTCTTCATTCACATAACCGGGGTTAGTATTGATCTCTGAGAAATATTCCCTTATTCCTAAGTGCTTCAAAATTGACTCAATGAAAAACAAGTTTGCGTCACGCACAATCCTCAAATCACACCTGGAAAAACAAATGCCACCATAAATTTAATCCACAAAATCACATTAAAAAAAAGTAACAAAATTTGCATGCATAGTTACATACCCTGAAGCATGAGCTGCTTTAACAGCGGGTATTACCCTGGGGTGCAAGGGAATCTTATGCAGAACCTCTTCAATGTCCTTAATGGTTTTACCCTGTGAGTGAAGCTCCATCATCATCTTGTCCTATAAATCCAAAACCAAAACAAACAAAAAATAACAAACGGTTATTCATACCATTAATACAAAATCTAAAAAAAAAATATACAAAAAAGGAAGAAAAAAACTAATTCTTAGATATATTTTAACTGTTCTTGGTTACATTGCCGCATTATTTGTTAATCTTTAATGCAAAAATAATTTAACCAAAATTAGAAAATGAAACTTTAATGGCAAAGAACACTTAGCAAACAGGCATGTAAAGTTTGTTCCTAAAGAAAGTGACTAGAAAGGCTTACCATGAGAGTGTTCCAAGGCATTGTGGGAAGGAGTTGGTTGAACAAATCTGTGAAACCCAACTCGTCGATGACCCAGTTGTCGCTGTCGACATCCACAATGGTCTTGTCAAAGTCGAAAACAACAACAATTTCAGACATGTTTGTTTTGGTGAATGGAGAAACTCTGAATGACCCAGAAGAAGAAACCTTCTTCTCAAGAACAAGGCTCTCTTTGGGTTTCTGGTGGTGCTCTCAAGATCTGCTCTTGGCTTGGATTGCACCCTGAAAGAGAATGAAAAGGGTATTTGTAGTGAATGTGGGTTAAGAAAACCCCAAAAAAAGGAATCTTTGATTCCAAAGGAATATTACCTTGCATATGGATTGTTCCTGGAAGAGAAGAAGGTGACCAAGGAAAAAGTTTCATTTTTAGCCTCAGAAATTTCTAGCTGTGGCATTTCAAATTCAATCTAAGCCGTTGGTTTTGAAGAATATTAGGTGGGAAAAAAATCAGAGGGTCTGGAGATTGAGCATAAATATGGGAATATTCGATTAGGGAATTTGATGCCATTGATGTGACTATGAAACGCGCTACTCCACCAACAAGTTTACAGGTGCAACCCATCAGAATATTCTGGGTATAGTCCCTTCCCTTCCACAAACATTTAACTCATGCAATCCATTTTTATCAAAATTTCATTTATTGCAATCATAAATGTAATATTGTTCATTGAAAATAAAATATATTCTATATTATTAAATAAATTAGCAGCATAGTGTGTGTTCATTAAATGTCTTCTATGGTGTGCCTTTATAGCATTGTAATTATTGTTAGAACACACTTAATTTGGAGTAAATAAATGTGATTTGGTAAAAAAAAATAGTATTTACTTTATTAAAAAAATTAAAAAAAAATAAATGTTAATTTATTTAATTTTTACAAAAATTATCCTTTTTAAAAAAAATATTTTATTTCAATATCTATAATAGTTATAATTTCAATAGATTCTTTTCATTTTTTTTCTATTACAAATAATCAGAATGTTACTATATTAAGAGGGCCTATAGGGGTGAAGGGGAGTCACCATTTTCTCTTCAAAATTACAATATAGATTTTTCTAAAATAGAAATTATTTTTTACATGTTAAATTTAAACAATTTTTTACATGAATTATATGACGTCTATACTATACTGTTTATTCTTAATTTTAAAAGTTTTATTCCTTTTATTATTACATTAAAAGAATATATTATCAATAAAAGATCAAATTTTTTAAATAAGATTTCAAAGTAATTGAAAAAAAAAACTGAAAATATCACTATATTACCAAGGAGGAATGTTGCAAACACCCCCATAAAATATAAACTACGCACACAATATACATTTTTTATATTATCATAAACTATAGCATAGGAGTCTAATATAATAAATATATTTATCCAATAAATATATTTAACTAAATCATATTGAAATATATAAAATCTAACCGAAGTTCATAGAAAATCATAGATATCTCTATGGAATAGTAATCAAATAACCATTAAAAAATTGACTCAATTAAAAATTAAATCAACTTAAAACTAAGCATAAATCATATATACTATAGTTTACTCTAAAGAATCTATTTCATATCTAGTTGTCATGCAGAATAAATTTATAATGAATTTAAGTATAAATAAACAGTGGATATATAAGTATTCTGCTATTCTCTCATACTTTTGCCTCCATAAGTTTTTGAAGAAGAATAGTAAAAATAAGAAAAGAAGACTCAAGTGAAAATTCAATGAAATCACAATAAATAAAAAGATGGAGAGAGACAAAGATAATGGTCAAAATGGTGGTATGATATTCATTCAAAATTAAAGTTGAAGCAAAACATTAATTGAGGTAAGCAAAGTGTTCTTTGGTATGTCTGCGGAACACTACCAAGATTTCTGGTCAATCAAGATTAGTCAAATGTTTTCCACAGTAAAACAATGTTCAGAGCATAAAAAAATTCCCAAAAGATGTATAGAAAACATGTATTGGTATTTGATAGAAATTATAGTGGTCCACAACTTAAGACCAATTCCAACATTAACATTTGCAACTTTATTATAGTATAGGTTTGGAGAAGGTTAATTGGAAAAAAAGCTTTTAAAGTTATTATGATACATTCTAAACTAAGAAGTGGTTATGGGCGAAGTGGTAGGGCTTTGGGCAAAGCCTCCATAACAGAGGCTGACAGAGTCTGAAGCTTGCAGTCAGAGGAAACGAAGGGAGAATTGTGCTCCATTGATATTTTGTTGATCAAATGCAGCAATACTTGTTCAAGTTCTTCTCCATCACTCCATGCATTAATCTCAGCCTTAACAAGTGAAGGGTCTTTGCATATCAAGTCCCACACCGGAAAGTTCTTCCTTGGCATCATAAAGTCCTTCTCTTTCAGCCTCAAACTTGGGCAATAGTCTCCACTTCCATCTCCAAGGTAGATCAACCTCTTATCCTCTTCTGATATTGAATCTTGGATTCTCTTTATCACTAAACCCTGCAACCATTCAAATAAAATAACATTTTACAATCATAAGATAATTGCACATAATTTTTTATATACTATGAACTATTGGTGGGGCCTAGGTCAAAATTATTCTTTATTTTATATTTCAATCAAATCCAGTATGCTCATATCAGAGAGCAAACAATAAATTTTGGTATTTTTTAAGGCCAAGAATTAAGGAGACAAGTTCCTTTGCTATAGGATCAATTCATGACTCATGAACACTTGAGTCACGTTAGCAGCAATCTTTGTGATTAAAAATGGAAACAATATGATAAAACAAGATAGAAAAAGAAGTTGTGTATTTACCTTGCACATGTTTGGAGGGCACAAAGTGCAGCCATGGGAAGCTTTGTTGAA
>Ga0123342_1003658_pt1 | contig 24441 bp, 13 predicted proteins | sample Turbeawhitnodule_FD_89960 | JGI IMG/M metagenome (GOLD analysis project Ga0123342, IMG submission 89960) | Root nodule microbial communities of legume samples collected from Mexico - Turtle bean Mexico white nodule | ecosystem: Host-associated > Plants > Roots > Nodule | place: Mexico: Nepantla... | reverse complement strand
TATTTATTTAATAAAATTATTTTTTTTTTTTTTTTTTTTTATTTAAAATAATATAAAAAATTATTTTGAAAAAAAATATATATATATATATATATATATATATATATATATATAGGTGTTAAACAAATTAAACCCAACTAGATTGATACTAAATTGTATTTAATTAAAAACTGAATTGTTCTTTTAAAACTTTCTCTTTTATTTTTAGTTTAAAAACTGAAATATTTTTCAATAAAGTTATTTAAGTTATAGCTTATGAATTTGAAAAATATAAATTAAAATAAGGTTATCACTAATAATAATTAAGGTAATTCAAATAATATTCATTTTATTCAAATTATAATGTAGTGTGATTCAATTAATCTCAATAATTATACTATTGAGTTCCATTTGATTAAATTATTTTTAGAGTTTAATTTAATTTTACCATAATATAATTTATCCTCTCTCTTACACACATATATTATATATTATGGTAATTTCTAATAAAATTGCTCCAGACTAAAAATATGAATAAAAAAAATCAGATATATCCACAGGTCCAAATTTATTGATAAATTTAGCATTATATACGAATGTTACTTACAGATTTGGATCTATAGGTAAGTTTAGCATTTTTTACAAAATACTACTCACAAATATAAATTTGTAGGTGAATTCAGCATTATCTATAAACTATTACTCACGAATCTCTATCCATTGATAAATTTTACATTATTCACAAATTTTAACCACAAATTTATATTCATAAGTAAATTCAATATTATTATTATAAATATTTTTATTAATAATATTAAAAATATAAAAAAATCTTAATAGTTTTAATAATATAAATAATATTAATCATAATAATTATATGCGTAATATTAAAAATGTTATTATAATATGAATAATTATAAATAATAATCATAACTAATATTCATAAATAGTAATAATAAATAATAATTGTAAATAATAAAAAAAATAATAAGAAAATTAAAGAAAGATATACAAAATTACTTACGGATTCAAGTTTGTATATCTATGAACTCAAATTGATAAGTATTGCATACTAATCTCAATTAATAAGTAATATCTACAAACTAAAATTAGTGATACAAAGTACAAAGTGAAGAACTTGATGAATAGAAACTGATGAACCACTTGCTCTTTATTTTTCTTGTTCCTAATTCCATCAAATCAAACAAATCGATTTATTTTCATCTCTCCAAAGTAAACAAATACCATAAGAGTATTAGTTAAAATGAAAAATAAAAATTGGAGGGTGAAAGAGACTGAAGTTGATACATAATTAATTCAATTAAGCACTTCACATATTTTCGAAAAATTAATTTTACCACTTATCTGATATTTGTGAAAAACGGCCAATAATTGAAAAGCTTATCCTAAACATTTTTACTAATGCTTTTCAAATTCAATAATCAAATTAATATGAATATGGTATGGCATAATCTTCCTTAAACATATAATTAATTAGGGGTTTGATCTTCTAGTCAAAGTACATTGAAATAAATTATTAAAGGAAAGTCAAAGTCAAAATAAATTTTAATATCTCAATATATTAGTCTTTAACTTCCAATTGGAGAATACTTTAAGGCTAAAATAAAAGGTTTAAGTTTAGTCTCTCAAATATATTAGTCGTGTAATTTGAAAAAAAAAATGTTGTAATTCTTTTCCCTTCATATATGGTTAGAGGTTTTATTTACATGACCAACAAATTATAACTCAAATTTAACTTTTCCTTTTTATTATAAAACACTCTATTACATTTTATTTTATTTTCTTCAAAATATTTATTTTGACAATATTATCTAGATTAAAAAAAATTGGACAACTTAACTAAAACCATTTTTTTAATTTTATTTTTAAATTCGAATAACTAAACACAAATTTATTTTAAATATGAGGGATTTAAAATATATTAACGCAAGAAAATAATTTAGTAATATTAACTAGTTTCTAATATGATATTTGTATCACATTAAATCATGTTAAGATAGAGCAAATTAGTTTATAAAATTTCATTGTTTATTTTATTAGTAATTTTATATTTTTAAACTTTTTTAAAACCATAAAATAATTAAAATATAATTGCGTTGTCAATTTATATTCTTATAAAGATAATAAAGTATGAATTTTACCAAATTAATCAAGTTAGTAGTTCATTTTATATACTAGATATTAAAAAAAAGGGTGTTTTTAAGAAGAGGTTGATCTTGTATACTAATTATTTTAGTAGTTAAAATTTGGTAGTTATGTTAGATACCAATTTAGAAACTACTTTATAATTTTGTTATTAATAGGTATAAATACCTTTTGGGTCCCAACATTAAATATGCAAATTGGTCTCTTACTTTAAATTGACACGAATGACATTAACCGGTGATGATGTGATACAGAGGATGACACATTTATAACAAATGGACTCCATGTGTAATCTGAGTCGGATTTGGGGTTAGTGGTGGAGCCGCTACACAATGATTCTCAGTGTTTTTGACAATACTCCCAAAATCAAATTTACAATGTTCCACAATACCCAAAATCAAATTTCAATGTTCTACAATACCCTAATGTTCCTAAAAGCTCCTTCACCAGTCTCTCGATCATGGTCTTGCCACCAGAGAGCGAGGATTTATGGAATGACGTTAGGGAGTTGAAGGTGGTGAAAGTAGATGAAAAGTATGAGAAGGAGAAAAGTGGCGATGAGAACATCTTAGGATTGTGTGAATTTGGTAACACTCCTTGCCTTCATTTCAATCGAATAGAGGGAGAAAAGGACCATTCAATTTTCTTTTGATTCTAAATCGCATCCCAATTGAGATGGCGACTAGAAACATAGAAGGATGATTGAAGAAAGAGAAAAATGAAATGGTGAATTTGAGGAAAGGGTTTGAGGGTTCAAAAATGAGGATCAGAATTGTGAAAATAGAAGGTAATGGCTTTTGTGACGTGACCATCATGGTAAGCCTACAACAAATCCAAATTATTATAATTATTATTAAATTTGATGAGAAGGTTTTGGATTACACGTGGAATCCACATGTACATAACTCCGTAAGCCACATAATCACCATCTAACGTCGTTCATGTCAATTCAATGGAAGAGGTCAAATTGCATACTTTTTAAAAAAACTGAAGACAAAATTAATTGTTTTAAAAATCACTATATCAAATTGACTATTGACCCTTAATGTTGAGACCAAAAAGATAATTATACTTCACTAATAATAGAAAATATTTTATATATTAATAAATTTTTATTAAAAATATTATCTAATTAACTTTATCAATACAATAACTTTTTTTTTTCAAAATTCAATTGATATTTAATATTTTTTTTTAAGTAATAGGATTTAATATTTAGGGATTACCATAAATTCAGTTAGACCTCTAAAAAAATATGAAGATAAATTTGTTAATAAACTTGCTATCTTAAAGAATTATATAATATTTTTGAATCAAAATGTGGATATCAAATTTTATCTTAAAACTTTAGTCGAAAATTTGAAATACTCATATGAATTAAAGATTGAAGTAATTGTATGAAAGAAAGCAGAGAGAAGAAAAGAAGAGAATCTTTGATGAAATAGATTGATTTGAGAAATGGAAAGGGAGATGTTTTAATTAATATTTTCCAAAAGGATCCAAATTAGTGAAACAAGAGCATGAACTAACGACATTGCAATGGACAAGAATCCAAACAATTAATGGGGAAAAGGTACTCATTTTGATTGGGTAAAGTGATCTTTTTGATTAAAAAGTGGATCTTTTTGATAGACATGAGAAATAATTAAAATCTGTGGAAGCAACCACCATTGTCCGGAATATTAGTCTCATTGTCTTAGGCATGCAATAATAGGGTGTGCACTTGAATGGGGTCACTCTTTGATAGATAGAAAGATAGATAGAAAGCAATAACTCACATAATCAAGCCAATGTTAGCGCTGTAAAGAACAACCATTAAATACAAGCCTAATCAGATCATGGTTGCTGGGTTACACCTACTCTCATACATCAAGACAAACAAATTAAGATGGTTAAGGAGTGGAGAATGGACTTATTGCTTCAAACCCTTGATCAATTAGGAAAAGTTGTGCTTTTATTATGTGTTATAATTTTTGATTTAGTGATAAATGTTTGATTTAAGTTGATGACTTGTTTTGATGATTATCTGGGATGATTTCGTGGAGGAAAAATTTTAGATGCATGATGATTTTTTTTATCGAAAACCTTACTGATATAGATTTTAGATAAATAGAACTCACTCTCGTAAATGATGACATGAATAAAAGTTATAAGTGAAATACTCTTGGTAGAAAATGATTTCGTTTGAGTGAGAGTTTATCAATATAAAAGGGTTAATAGACTTTCATCTAGTCTGTTATTAGAATTCTTTATTAATATGTATAATCTATCTATGTATCGTTTTTGTTAACATATGAGTTTTGATATAGTCCCTCCATATTTTTGTATTTTCTTTCTTTTTCTTTTTTTAATAATACTTTTTTCATGTGATGACAAATAATTGTTGTTACTTGAGGTGTCAGCCTAGCTAAGATGTCAAATAGCATAATGATGTCTAACATGAAAGTTTTTATTAAAAAAAAAGTTTTATCCTTCAGAGATATCATTAAATAAAAACTAATTTTAGAGAAAATATAATTAGTTATTATACCGTGACTAAATTAAATAATATTTTATAAACTAAAAAAAATATTGATGTCTAAATAGTTTATACTATTAATAAAAATTTATAAACTAGTTTTTAAATTAGTATATAATATTAACTACCAAATTTTAACTACTACCTAATTCATATTCTAATTTTTTTTATTAATAATATAAACTATTTTAATTACCAATAATTTGTTAATTTGTAAAATAATATCTAAAATTAATTATTATAGTAACTAATTATATTTTATTTGTAAAATTAATTTATATTAAATGATTCATTAGTATATGCATAAGTCTTAAATTGAAAGGAAAAAGTTTAACAATATATAACAAAATAAACTTATAAACCGATTTTTCTAAATATTTTGAGTTAAAGTTGGTGTTATAATATAAGATTGATAAATGTATCTCATCTCAAAAGACTCATTAAAACCATAACCATGTTCCTTAATTAACTTCTTTATTTGGTGAAAGGAGTAGTTAAGCTTTGAATAGCACGTATACATTAATACTTTTTTTAAAGCTCTCAACACTAAATATTTGCTTAAAAAAAGATTGAATGAATTACAAAAGGGTGTGTTTGAGAAAGAGTTGTATTTAATGCAACCCAATTCAAAGTTAAAACTACATAAATAATTTTAGACCATGAGTCTAAATAAAATGCCACTTCTTGTAATAAAAATTGCTTGTCCAATAATCACACATTCACATTAGCAATTATTTTCCAAATTTTAATTACTCTTCTCATTGAGATGGCAAATAAAGAAGCATAGTAAGTTATGTTGGTCCAGAATTTTCAATTAATTTTTAGTTCTTTTAGTAATTGAAAAGTTGATTTTGTTTAATTAGTCCCTTTTGAAGAAACATGTTTGTTTTTTTTAGAAAAACAAGTTTTTTTTTAATAATTTCTGGTTATTATTTAGACGCAGTTAAATTAACTTTATTCTTATAAATGGTAGTTTCTGATTCATAATATTTTATATTTTTCACTTTTTATTCATTAAATATTTATTAATTTTTCTTATTTTAAAAAAAATTAAATTGGAAAGTTATTTTATTATAAAAAAATTATTCAATAATAATAATTTTAAAAATAAAAATAATTAATTACTATATTAACTAAAATCATATCTAAAATAGTTCTTATTATTAGTAAATCAGTTTTAAATTAATATTTACGTAGATAACATTGTTTAGTTACTAATTTTTATTAATAATATAAATTATTTTAATACTAATAATTTTTTAGTATTTAAAATAATATTTAATTTAATTAATATAATAATTAATTATTTTTTATCTTAAAATTTATTTTTTATTTAATAATTTTTATAGTATTTTCTTTAAACTAGATATATTGTTTATTTATTTGATTATTTTTTCCAGTTTTCTCCTTTTTCTCCAAATAATTTCCTTGTTACTTTTTTAAATAATATAAGTCATTTATTTATTTTACTTCTTTTCTTTTATTATTTGTTAATAATTTTTTTATCCCTTTTAAACAATTTTATGTTTAACTATTTATTTTAACCAATACGTTAAATAATACTAAAAAGGTAACGTAAAATTAAAAAAATATTATTTTCACTTAATTTTAAACATGATTTAAAATATTTTAAAATATGATATGAGATTAGTAGTAAAATATGTTTTTTTTTTTCATATGATAATACTTGGTGTCTGACTAAAAAGTTATAAAAATAATAGAAAATAAATATTTTTATTATTAGTTGGTTTTTATAAATTGGAATAAGAGAAGAATTGGGAGAATGTTACATTGAATGTGAGAATAAAAGCAAAATGACTGACATGGTTGTCTGAAGAGAATAATAATGACTTTAGAAGAGGATTTTGCAGTTCCTCAAAAGCCATGCATGGAGCATGTTAACATGTACCTTTTCGATTTACTTTGCCTTCCTCACTCATCACTTTTGCCTTAGAAGGGACGTGATCCCAACAACACATACACTTCCATTAGGGCACACTCTTCCACTTTCTTCATCACATTTATCTAATTTTATTATTTTTCTATCATAAAAATAAATAAATAATTTTTTTTAGGTACGTTCAATATTTTGTTAGTTACGTGAGAAATGATTCAACCTTTATATATGAACTTATCCATAATTTCACACGACTTACACTAAAATTTACTTTATTTAACTCAAGTTTACTTTATTTAACTCTGAGGAGGAAGACATCGAAGAGAACTAAAATCTATTATAATAAAATCTATATGTATAACCTCAAATAATATCATTAAAATTTAAATTTGTACACATCAAAATTTGAATTTCTTTTTTGTTTATATCAATTGTCACTTTTACAATTTAGCAATTATCATTGTCTTACTTATCTGAATTATTATTGTAAAATCAAACAAAAAAAATCAAAGTTTCAAATTAATAAAGGTAAAGTGTTAGTTTTTATCTCTTCTAATTAAATATTTCACATATGTATTATCACAAAATTAAATATCTTTTAAAAAAACTCAATTATATGTATTCCACCTTCTTCACAATTTAATGTTAATTTTCTTTCATATGGATGATTAGATTAAGTGTGTTTTCTTATATCATATAGTTTAAACATGGTATTTAAAAAGAAAAAAAAAATAACAATTTGAATACTTCACCCTCTTCAATATCTACCATATAATAATTTTATTTTCATATAAAATTATTTATTTAAAAACATTGTTGTGAATTGTAAGATTTGAATAAATTTATTTAAAAACATTGTTGTGACACAAACTTCAATAAATTTTTCCTACAAACCCACTCTACCTACCTTTATCCAAACAACCTCACTTTCTTCAAATTTTTCTTTCAAATCACTCAAAATTTACTTTCTCAATTCCTCACAAATTCTTCCCTAATCCATATACAAAAGATTTAACCTAAAATGATTAGGTGGAATAAATCAAATAGATAATTCTAAGATAATTTAACCTTTTAAATTTAGTCTAAATATTTTGAGTAAATATGCCACATTAATTCTATTTAAATTAATAAAAACTAAAAATAATTTTAGAGTAAAAATTGAAATTAATTTTAATATTTAGATATATAAATTCTAAAAGGTATATATATATTTTTTAATAATTTTTTTTTAAATTATAATTTTTTTAAAGTACACTGCTTCAAATACCTATAATTAAAAACCAAGACACATCTAACCCACAAACTAAATAAATGAACTAAAAATAACCCAATTCAATTTAAGGTAGGTGATTTTACAACCTAGTGTAATTTTATTTATGAACTATAAACCACTTTTGACTACTTATATGACAATGCATAATATTTCTTGAAGTGTATAATATTAGATAGAAAAACTCAATAAGAAAAGGACAAAAGAATGAGAAGGGCATGAATGATTCAAAACTCCCTCCTATACTACCATCACCATCACCAATGAACTTTGACTTTATCAATAGAAAATTTGAAGAAATGATTTGGTACACTCTGTAATGTAGTTTATATGAAATATGAGAAAATGAGGTTCAAAGTTTTAGTTGATGGTGTGTGTGGCCCTCAATCAAATACTCTTCATTAGTGGACAAAATTAAACAAATTGGTCTTGTCATTTTCAAGATCAACAAGAGCATATGGTTACCCTTTGTATTCTTCCATGTAAATAATATAAATGCATTAACAAATTTACCCTCTTTGGATAATGCAACCATCACTACTATTTTATGGTTTGCAATTATTGTAGGGTCTTGGACCAATCACCCCCACACCAAAATATTGCTTTTCTTTGGAATTTGGACCACTTATTCACCCTCTCTTTATGGATCACTATATTATAGAAAAATACTATTAATAAAAGTAATCATTTTAACACTTAAATTTAAGATATCACCAAAAAATATTTACAAATGGAAAGTTGAAAAATGAATAAGGAATTTTAAGTTTTCTATAATAACACAATGAAGAATGAAGTTGTAGATATTAAGGGGAGCCTAAAGTAATAGTTTAGGTTATAAATAATTTATTGAAACAAATAAGTCAAAATGTAGGGAAATTAGGTTTAGAAGATAAGGGGAAAAAATTAAAATTGATTTGAGAATACTTAGTTAGTATTAAGTAAGTATTTTTTTTTATAAAAGTTTTATATAAATAAGTAAAAATAAAAAATAATATAAATAAGAGATTGATTTAAGTTTTTTCATCGCTACTCAATAATTTATTAAGTATATTGAATGAGGATTATTATAAGGAAAATACAATATAAAAAAGTTTCACGTTGAAAAATAAAAAACTAAATTTATAATATGCAATTTCATATGTTGATAAACCATTATACGTATTTAAATTTCCCATTACAAAATACATTTTTTATAATTTTAAGTTTTCGGATAATTACTTGGATAAAAAATAAATTCACTAAAACATTATGATAACAGATTAAAAAAAACGTCTTATTTGAGCCACTAATGTCTATTAAACTAGTTAATTCCATTATCTTCTTGGTATTTTTTTTCTTGAAACAAATAATTATTTTATTATTTATGTTCTAATGTTCTAGATCCTTGGCTGCAGGTATGAATTACTTCACTTGCCTTCCAAGTGAAACGTGAAATCATTAGGTAGGAGAAGACATTATTGGATATATATGGGATTAGATTAATATTTATTGTTACTATTTATTTTATTCTATGCTGTTTGATGCAACAACCACAAAATTTAAATTTGAGTGGTTAAATATTTCTAGTTGGATTAAGATAATAATTAATTTCGTCAGTTAAACTAATTAAATGGCTGGATCAACCATGTTTATACTTTTTATTTACAATAACTCAGTTATAATTGATTCAAAAAGGTAAAATCATAAAACTATAACCATGCTTATTAATTATTTAAACTTTTTAAGTCAATCACACAATGAGCTAAAAAATAACTTTTTAAGTTCATTTTATATGATATAATTATACTAAATTTTATCTTATGTGTTAGTATATACTACTTTTATATAATTATATAATTATAAGATTGAAATATTGAATTAAGAAAGTTAAAATTAAAATAAAAAAATTAGAAGGCTAAGAGCACTTTAATGATAAAAGAGAGATAGTTTTGTAATTTGGGTTACAGCTCATTTCAGTTACCCAATACAACTGTCAGCTTTATTTACTCCCACTTACTCAATACACACATCACTCAATTTTCCTTTTTATAATATTAATAATTAATAATATTAATAATTTCAATTTCAGTTATTTAATTAATCAATAAAAGAACCATTTTTTGTTGGTGGCTGAAATAATACCCCTTCTTCCCCTATCAGATCACAACAGTTTTTCTGAACGTTTCAGTACTACTGACTTGACATTTCTCACCTGAAAGATTTGAATTTCTGCACACACAACACAACTATCATCACCTACTACCACGACAAAAACACACAATTTCAATTTCAATTTTATCTTATTTTATTTATCCAACATCACACAAAAATGTAACCATTTTTGTTTTTTCAAATTTTCGTTTAAGAATCACAAATCAGAAAAAAAAGGAGAAAGAAAACAGTACAACAGCAGCAAGTTCCTGGTCTTCCTTCTGCCTTGTCCCTCCTCCCATCTTTCTCTCTCTGTCTTAAAAGGCTTTATTTCACAACCCAACAGACCACAGTACTGATCAAACCTCTTCTTTTTCACCTCTTTGATTCATGCCACAAGTTTGAAACTGAACCGATTTTTGACCCTCCTTTGAGTTCTCATCATTTACCTACATAACTTTGTTTGTTCAATCTTTTTATCTGTTGCACCAACAACGCAGTGTTTGGGGGGGCTTGAATCTCAAAAGGGTGTCTTCAATTTCGCGGCTTTGTACAATGCAGCGGCGACAGTCGAAGTGGGGGTGGTGAATTTTCAATTGGGTTGTAAGTTTGGGTTCAAAGTTGATAAATTTCGGTGGTTTCCGTTGGTGGGGTGGGGGAAACTATGGTGTTATCGGCTTCGCCATGTTCCTTGACGAGAAGCTCACTGGAGGAGATGCTGGATTCACTTCGGCGGAGGGACGAGGAGGAGGAGAAGAAGAAGGACTTGCCACCGGCGTTGCCCGCCAGGCCGGCCTCGCGTGCAAGGCTTCCTCCGGCACGGCGGTTGCTGCCGAATGATTTTAAGGTTAGCGGCAGCGAGCGCCATGTCGTGCCGGAGAACGGAGTTTCTACTAATGAGGAGAGTGAGGTGAAGGAGAGTGATTTGGAGCAGGAGAGGAGAAGGTGTGGTTTTGGGAGCAAGAGGCTGAAGAAGGATGTGGATTCTCCTTATGTGACACTTTCTTCCAGTGATTCATCAGGGAAGGTTTGGGAATTGGAGGGTGGTGATAGCCTATCTTATTTCATCAAAAAGGTAACTTGTAATTAAATTGGGAGAATGGTGATTGATTCCTGGTTTTAAATTTTTGAAGTGTGATGTTGGATTAGCTATTTTTAGACAAAGTAATTGATAATTTTTTGAAAGAATTTGAGAAGTTGATCAAAATGAGTGATTATTTCTCTAAATGATGTAGCATTAAAGGCTCAGCATTATTTATATAGAAAGAAAAAATTGCTTAATTTTAATCGACAAAAATTTGATAAAAAGAAGTGGTTTCTATAAAATAAGTTAAACCGATGGTTTTGATTCTAGTTCTTAGTGTCTCTCTCTCTTTTGGTATTTTGATTTTAGAAGGATATTTTACTGTCTTGTATTGAATTTCCTTTTAAAATTTACCTTGGAAGATAAATATTTTGTCTGTGGTTATTGTACATTTCAGTTATGAAATTGTACTTCTTGTTCTGTCTTTTAATATGATTGGTGTAGACTGAGACATTGGTAATGCTACGTGATGTGCTTTTCTGTTAAATTTGCTTTCTGTTTTTGGTTGTTTCCCCAGAAGCTTCGTGTTTGGTGTAGGCAACCAAGAGGGCAGTGGGAACTGGGAATGATACAGTCAACTTCAGGAGAGGAAGCGTTCGTTTCACTCTCAAATGGAAATGTAAGTTTCTCTGCCTTTTGTGTCTTTGGAAGTTAAAGTGTAATCTTGAATATGGAAGTTTATAGGCTGTTTGCGCCATTAACTTGTTCTCCAGGTTATGAAAGTGGACAGATCAGAGATTCTACCAGCAAATCCTGATGTTTTGGAAGATGTGGATGATCTAATTAAACTTGGTTATTTGAATGAGCCATCCGTTCTTCACAATCTTAAATTAAGATATTCTCAAGGGATGATTTATGTATGTATGCCTGCTCTGGCTTTTTCTTCTGAGTAATGTGATATCCTCTTACAATATCTTCCTATTAATCCTTATAATATATAAAGGAAGGTTTAATTATTAAATGAAAAGTATATGTATTTAATGTCTTGAAAACACAAAATACTTCACCATCACTTTCCATTTTTAGTAAGTATCCTAATGGGAAGGTGTTACAAGTGGATTCAGAATTATTCTTTTCTTTTACTCCTATATATGCTCTCATGTTTTGCTGCTTGTGCTTTCTGTGTGTGTAGAGTAAAGCAGGTCCAGTTTTAATTGCACTCAATCCTTTCAAAGATCTTCAGATGAATGGAAATGATTATGTCTCAGCTCGTAGCCAGAGAACTATGAATAGTCCTCATATTTACGCTATAGCAGATGCAGCTTATAACAAGATGATTAGAGGTTAATGAAATTATCCCTTTGTCTCTCCTTCACAATCCTTGTGTTGTACTAGAATGAGACATTTATAAAGGTTTTCTATTTCTTTCTGTATCTTACAGATGAAGTCAATCAGTCCATTATCATAAGGTGAGCGCTCCTTAGTACATTTAGTGACAGTCCTGAACTCAATAGCATTGGATTGTATAGTAATAATAAGATATGAGCACTGGTGTACTTGTTAATAATCATTGTTAGAAATTTGTTTTCAGTGGTGAGAGTGGATCTGGGAAGACAGAAACAGCTAAAATTGCACTGCAATACTTAGCTGCTCTTGGTGGTGGTGGTAATTGTGCCATAGAAAATGAATTTCTTCAGATAAATCGTATTCTAGAGGCTTTTGGGAATGCGAAAACATCTAGAAATAACAACTCTAGCAGATTTGTGAGTATATGCTTCTCCCCACAGTATAGTGAAACTTATTATTGCTATTGTTCTATTATTGGAGGCTATGCAGCACTTTTGGATCATGTTTTAAAGTTGAGCCGTTTAATTGATATACATTTTAATTGGTGCAGGGAAAGTTGATTGAAATTCACTTTGGCTGCACGGGAAAAATATGTGGGGCTAAAATTCAAACCTGTAAGCATGTCCAAGCTATATATTTTACTGCAAATGTGCTTATTTATGATCTCCATTTATTTTGTAATTACTGAGTTGGTTTACTTTCATGGCTGTGTTTGTCACGTGCAAAACCCATATGCTCACTGGAACAGTATTGTTGGAAAAGGTAATTTGTGATGCCTTGTTTGAGCTAAGAGTGAAATAGTTAGGTTTGTTTTTTCTGACTTCTGAAATAACCATGCCTATTTGAGCAGTCCAGAGTTGTTCAACTGGCCCGTGATGAGAGATCATATCACATATTTTATCAACTTTGTGCTGGATCTTCATCTGATCTTAAAGGTATATTTTCTATGCAATGTATCAACTTGTTGGTATAATTGTATACTTTTATATCACATAATCATTTATTGTATGAGACAATTGTTTTTCTATGTGTGGTTATTTGCAATTTGTTGAAATGACAACAATCCCAGTTTAACTTTTGAGAGTCAAGTAGCCCTATCTTTTGTTCCTTCCGAAAAGAATTTAAGGTTAAATATGTTTTTTGTCACTAATAAATTTTCTATTTTCTTTTTGGTCCCTACTAATTTTTCCCCACTGATTTTTTTTTGAACTTTTTCGTCCCTAATAAATCTTGTATTTTATTTCTGGCCTTTAAACTGGCATCTAGAGTATTTTATTTTACTGATTAAAGAGCTATCTAAACCATTTCTGTGACTAAAAACAAAATAAAAAATCTCTTTGGGATGAAAAGAATTTAAAAAATGATGAGGGACCACAATAAAATCCAATAATTTACTCGGATAGAAAACATATTTAATCTAAGAATTTAAGTGTTTTCTTATGCTAAAACAGTTCTCCGTTTGTGATATTTTTTTGGGGTTTTAACTACCCTTATGTTTATCATTGTGACTGTTTACATGCTTATATCATAAGACCAACCCATCATTTGATTTTATTTTGTGTTGATAAGACGAAGATTATTCTGTAAAAGAGCAACTGTTGAAAATAAGTCATAAATCTTTATGTTTTTATCACTATATCACTGTTTTGGGACAACTGAATTGCTAAATTACCACTCTTAAGACCGGCTATTTAAAATGTTAATGTGGAGTTTGATCCTTGTAGTGTTATCAGTATATTTACTCTTCCCTCTTTGAATTCCATAAGCTGATGTTTATATACATTTAATTTTAGTACACATTAACTGGCATCAATTTCTGCTTTTAAAATTACATTATCTTTTCTGTGTATTTACTTCATCAAACATAATTGAATCTACAAATACTTTGACTCATGTAAAATCATTATCTTTTTCTCTGCAGAGAAATTGAATCTTAGAGCAGTAAGTGAATATAAATATCTAGTTCAGAGTGATTGCATGTCAGTTGATGGTGTTGATGATGCCAAAAGCTTTGATCAGCTGATGGTATATAACTTGACAGTTAGTTTGGTTTACAATAAACTCTTTAACTTTGTCAATAATCCCCTAAGATCTCATGTTATTTTCCCCGTGGCATATGCAATATCCCTAGGAAGCACTGGATACGGTTCGAATTTGTAAAGAGGATCAGGAGCTGATATTTAAGATACTTGCTGCAATACTATGGTTGGGAAATATATCATTCCAAGTAGACAGAGAAAATCACGTTGAGGTTGTTGAGGATGAAGGTAAGATTGATAGAGAATGTAGCTTGCCCTTTGTTCCACCTTACAATGTTTTATGTATGTTAATTTGGTGTCATTGAGCTCTCACTCAAAGTAGCTAGGACCCACCTGGATTCTTGTAATGCCATATCATATACAGTGCATACATTATGTTATGGTTTTTATTGTGTTGGTGAGGAATTTCTAGCAGTTCAGTTTTACTGACGGAAATATTAACTCTAGAAGGCATATATGTATTTTACTTACAACTAATGAGTAAGTTCAAATTATCTAAATAATCTAATTATCTTTTGCAGCTGTAACCAGTGCTGCCAAGCTGATGGGTTGCACTTCCCAGGATTTAATGACAGCATTGTGTTCACATAAGATCCAAGCTGATGAAGATATTATTGCCAAAAATTTGACGTTGAGTCAGGTGTGTTACGTATTTGAAATTTCATTGTTCCATTTTCTTCATGTGTGTCTGGGGAGGTAGGGGGGATGACCATAGGGGGACTTGTCGTACATGACTGGTTGAGATTGTTTTACTAAAATGTAATCTTAACCCATCCATTTTGGTTGTATGGTCAAGAATCATGATTCGCTCCTCTTGTAACACTTGATTATCTTTTTCACATTTTTGTTCAGGCAATTGAAAGAAGAGATGCAATTGCAAAATTTATCTATGCAAGCTTGTTTAACTGGCTCTTAGACCAAGTTAACAAGTCACTTGAAGTGGGTAAAACATGTACTGGGAAATCCATAAGTATCCTCGACCTTTATGGGTTTCAGATTTTCCAGGTGAGAAGTTTGTATCAATGTGCTTACTTAGGCTTCAAAGAATGTTGCATATGTTCTAATAGTTTCTTGTATCACTTTTTCAGAAGAACGGCTTTGAGCAGTTTTACATGAATTATGCCAATGAAAGGATTCAACAACATTATAATCGTCACCTGTTTAAACTAGAGCAGGAGGTTGGTAACCATTTCTAGAGTTAATATTGCTGGGTATTTGACGTTAATTGCCTTTAATTTGAACAAAATAGTGTGATATAATTCCATATTTTTGTTTCTCCACATTAATACATTAAATACATTTACATTTTTAACACTTCTGTATTCATTGGAAAGAACAGATTTGGACAAGATTTGCATAAACTATTGCCCAATACTAATGCGAATAAAAACATATTTTGAACAGTGTAGTTGGTGGTATAGTTAAACATGTTGGCTTGGTCAAAATACAGTCATAGTAATTCGGGTATGCTATAATAGTTAAAAAAATGTTTGGTATCCTGGGTTATTTTAAGAAAGTTCTCAAACAATTGCATCCAGGTCTCCAAAGAAAAGAGGAGAATACATTCTTTATTAGATGTACAAAGAGAAACAGAAAAAATACACAAATGTACCCCAAAGGAGCCCTCTCTTTTCACACTGGGCACTTCCAGTTGAAAACAAACAAAATTTGATCATAACCCCCAAAAAAACCCAGCCACCAAACCAAAAATAACTTACTTTTATTCTTCCTCTTTTTATAGACTTGAATAGCTCTTTTCTAACAGTTCCTTATTAAGCTTGATATGCATAACAGCAATATTGCATTTTTAATTTCATCAGGACTATGAATTGGATGGCATTGATTGGACTAAAGTAGATTTTGAGGACAATCAAGGGTGCTTGGATCTATTTGAGAAGGTAACTATTTGATTTAGTTTCTAAATGCTCGAGCTATTCCACTTTCCTTGGAAACTGAGCAGTTGTTATGGTTCTAGTTTGATTTGTTTCCACTTCCAGACACTGTTTTTCTGTAAAGCATATTATTAATGTATTTATTTTATAAAGTTGTGTTCAGGTCCCAATGTTGGATGTGTTCACATGATTCAAAATGTTATCTGTTGCAAAATGTGCAGAAACCTCAAGGTCTACTCTCTTTGTTGGATGAGGAGTCAAATTTACCAAACGCTTCGGATTTAACATTTGCCAACAAACTTAAGCATCACTTGCACCCTAATCCTTGCTTCAAAGGGGAAAGAGGAAGAGCTTTCCGTGTTCGTCACTATGCAGGAGAGGTTAGTTTCTGCTCACTATTTTTAGGGAGCCACATGAGTTAGTTTGGACAAAATCTACTTTTTAATTTTATATCTGAATTAGTACTAAAATTTTCTTGTTTAGATTTGGCATACTTTTCCACAAGATTACATGTACAAGGCTATAGTATAAGTAGAAACCACAGTTTTAAGCTCTTGTATATCCAGAGTATAGTTTTGTCCAGAATGCTATTTGCATAAGGTCTTAGTCCTCAGTCTCTGAATATGATCATTTAATTGGTTTATAAACATGGTGTTTGCTTTCTTCCAAATTCCTACTTTATTTTAGGAGAGTTTGATTCGTTTTCCTCCAATATATAACATGTCTAAATATTGGGTCCATTATTTCACTTGCTAGAAACAGTTTGGTACAAATGTCATTCGGATGCTAAGCATGCAATTATTCATTCGACTCTTGTTTTAAATCTGGAGCTTGTATTGTCAAGTATCTATGAGTAAATTCTTTCTATGAGTAGTATGTATCGTGGAATTCATTTTCCTTGGATGCACATTACTAACATCTGGGTCTCAATCAGGTTCTGTATGATACAAATGGCTTTTTAGAAAAGAACAGAGACACGATGTCTTCTGATTGCATTCAGTTCCTGTCATCATGTAATTGTGAACTGCTGCAGCTGTTCTCCAAAATGTTTAACCAGTCTGAAAAGCAGAGTGTTGCAACAAAATTCAAGGTAATTTTGTAGCATTTCTTGTGCTTAATAAAGATTCAAAAGAAATGACAAAGACTTGTTAAAGCAGACTTACACATGGTAATATAAACCTACTCTCATGAGAATCAAATTATTGAATAACAAAGTACAGAAGTATAAAGAGAAATAGTTGAGGGAAAAAATCTAAATAGTTTCATTCTTTTAGGTTCAATTGTTCAAGTTGATGCATCAGTTGGAGAGCACCATGCCTCACTTTATTCGCTGCATAGCACCAAATACTAAGCAGCTTCCTGGCATTTATGATGAAAGCCTTGTCCTACAACAGCTCAGGTGTTGTGGAGTTCCAGAAGTTGTTAGACTTTCAAGGGCTGGTTATCCTACTCGAATGACCCATCAAGAGTTTTCTAGAAGGTAGTTGAGAAACTTCCTGTGGTTCTTTGATAAACTTGAATGATAGGTTGATTTTTGTTCCTTGATGTATCTAGGTATGCGTTTATGCTTTCTGAGACCAATGTATCGAATGATCCATTGAGCATCTCAGTTGCTGTTTTGCAAAAATTTAATATCCCTTCTGAAATGTACCATGTTGGCTACACCAAATTGTATCTTCGAGCAGGGCAGGTATGTCTAAAGTCTTAAGTTTTATTTGCACTGCTTGGAAGTCATCTTTTCTACTTTTTGTTTTCTTCCACTGATCTCGGTTAAGTTTGTAACTAGCCGTCCATAGTTTCACATTGGAAACATATTTTTTGCTTAATTGCACTTTGAAGAGCTGTATGCCACTTAAAGTTTACCAATCTTTTTCTTAGCAGAATTGTAAATTACATTGATGATTTGGTTGAGTTCACTTTCATTCATATTGTGGTTTCTCTGATTCAGTTATTCTTGTGCGCTGGTTGCTTTTGTAGATTGACGCACTGGAGAATACGAGAAAACAGATTTTGCAGGGAATACTAGGGATTCAAAAATGTTTCCGTGGGCATCAAGCACGTGGTTGCTTCTGTGAACTTAAGAATGGAGTGACAACACTACAATCATGTACTGCCAGTATCTTTAATATTGTTTCATTTGGAGCAAAACTATATAAGATTATATGCACATTTTCTTCATTTTATAAGATTTGTGTAGTAAATGTTTTTTATAATGATAAAAGGAACGTTAGTGAAGATTGGCTTGTACTTTCAAAATATAATTCTAAAACCTATTGATGCCCATTAAGTTAAGAACTTTAGATGCCTAAACTGATGACTCAAATCATAGAATTGTCACAGGTGATTATTCATAACCTGGGTTCTAGTTTGTTTCTAAATTGCTAATTCGGTTGCATTGCAGTTATTCGTGGAGAAAATTCAAGAAGGAAATATGGTGTCACGGCGAAGTCTTCAATAACAATTTATTCTAGAAAACTGGAGGAGATCCATGCAATCATACTATTACAATCTGGTTAGAATGATTCTGTTTACTGCAATGTTTACCATTATTATTGAAGCTGAACTTGATTTGCATATTGTCTGTTTTCTTTTCTTGAAGTAATTCGTGGTTGGCTGGTTAGAAGGGATGCTAGTCATGTAAATAGGTCAAAGAAATATCCTGAAAATGCCAAACCTAGGCGGAAGTCCTTTATGAAGATAATACCAGAAGTACAGGTAATTTACTTCGCACTTAAACATTAGTCTTGTTTTCCCGTGACTTATATTATATATCACCATCTATTTGGTTATTTTTCAGGTGTTGTATTGCGTAAAAATGAAACTTTTCCTATTCTTGTTTATTCTATCAGACTAAAACTTGTGACAATTAGAGTTTGAGCTTATGGGGAAATTGAGCCTACCATATATTAGCAATGTTTGTTTAGCACATAATTCTTAGATGTTTGTGAGAGAGAGATCGTATTTGGTCAGAGTTTAAGGTGAGACTCACTTTTCAAAGAACCAATTTGTAAATATGCTTGAGAGAAGTCAATCATGGAGTTGATGTACCTTTTTAGAGGCTTAATGGAAAGATATTGGAGGAATGAAAATATCTATGCTATGGAGTCTTCTTGGAGGCATTGGAGGATAAGGCAGTTGTTACTTAAATTTGGGCCATGCCATCAAGGATATGTATGATGAGGTTAAAGCCAACATGTTGTTTGGACTTTGGGAAATGGGAAGTTATTTGATACAGTTAGGATATTGATTAGTTAGTTGGGGTTAATGAGTTAAATAAATAGTAAGATGTAAGGGGAAGAGGGGAGGATATTTCTTTTGTAGATTGAGCATATTAGCTCTTTGTGAAAGGAGAAATCTTTTGTGAAGGGGAAACCTTTGGAGGAGAAATTGCTCTTCTATTTGTTGCCCTTTTCATCATATTCAATTCACTTTTATTGATGAATATTCTTGTTGCATTGGGTTTACTTAATGAAAGATTGATCTGAACTTTTGAATATCTTTGTGTCTTAATGAAATTAAAACCCAATTTGGCCACTGATCAAGATCTTAAGGAGTGATAATGCCAAATAATACTTTTCTTCTAGTTTTTCCACTCTTTTAAATTCACATGGCATTTTACACTAGTCCATGTGTCCTCATATACCTTAGCAAAATGGTATAGCAGAAACAAAGAATAGATACTTAGTTGAAATGGCTCGTATGTTGTTGTTTGGTACCAATGTTCCTGTCCATCATTGGGGTGATGCCATTCTTATTTTTATCTTATTAAAAAAATGTCTTCTTCTTTTACTTTGGACAATAAAGTTCCATATTCCATTGTGTTTCCAAATGAACCTCTGTTTCGCATTTCTCCTCGAGTCTTTGGTTGTGTGTTTTGTATATGACGTGTCTTCAGGTTTGGGCAGACTCTTAGCCCGAATTTGATATAAAAAATGTTTTCCTTCATGGTGATCTAGAAGAGATGTACTGGAGAAACTTCCTGGATTTGTTGCCCCAGAGAGAGTTTGACTTGGTTTGTAAGTTACATTGGTCTCTTTATGGTCTCAAGAATTCTCCTTGCGCTTCGTTTGGAAAATTTAGTCACATTGTTCAAATTTTTGGAATAAAACACAGTGAGACACACCATTTAGTTTTTTATTGTCTTACACCTCCTGGAAAATGTGTTTACTTAATTGTGTATGTTGATGATATAGTTATTACAAGGAATGATACTGCTAGAATCTCGTAGCTAAAGGAGCACTTGTGCAATTGCTTTCAGACCAAAGACCTTGTAAGTATGAAATACTAGGCATGACTTAATTAAAGGAAGACATTGTAGTTTTTCAAAGGAAATATGCTTTAGATATCTTACAAGAAACAAAGATGGTTGACTGTAGACCAATAGATAGCCCTATGAATCCAAATAAAAAAATTAATGGTAGATCAAGGTGAACCTCTCTCTAACCCAGAGAGATATAGAGGACTTGTTGGGAAGCTTATTTATCTTACTATTACTAGACCTGATCTATCTTCTGTATTGGGTGGTTTAGTTAGTTTATGCAAAATCCCTGTATTGATCAATGAAATGTCATCATCCAGATCTTAAGATACCTCAAAAGGGCTCCAGGCCAAGGTCTGTTGAACGAAGATAAAGGGGATACCCAATTTTTGTGTGTATTGTGATGTTCTTTGGACAAGATTTCCCAAGGATAGATGATCCACTACAGGGTATTGTGTTTTCATCGGAGACAACATTATTTCTTGGAAAAGGAAGAAACAAAATGTGGTATCTTGATGTAGTGTTGAAGATGAATATAAGGCAATGACGTCTCTCACTTGTGAACTTGTGTGGGTGAAACAATTTCTTCAAGAATTAATATTCTGTGAGATCCAATCCACATTGCATCTAACCATGTATTCCATGAGAGGACCAAACATATAGAACTTGACTGTCATTTTATTCAAGAGAAGATGTTGTCCAAAGAAGTTTGTATTGAGTTTGTTGGATCCAATGATAAACTAGCTGATGTGTTAACAAGATTCCTAAGAGGACCTTAATTTCAATTTATATTTTCCAAGGCACATACAATCTGAATGCTCCAACCTGAGGGAGAGTGTTAGAATGATTTATCTTGTTATCTTAGTTATATAACTTAACTTGTTTAGATAGGTCTTTTCTTAGATATTCTTGATGTAATTTTCTTCTATAAATAACAAGAGTTAGCTAAAGAGATAATCAATCTCTTAAGCTCTTTTTTTCATATTTCCAGTCTTAAGTATTTGAAGACAAGTCTAGGAAGGGGATTCTTGTTCTAGAGGAATGGAAAATTAAAATTGGAGGTGTATATTGATGCATGTTATGTAGGGTCTCTCACAGATATGAAATCTACTTTATGATATTGAATGTTCTTGAGTGGAAATATGGTGACTTGGAGAGGAAACCCTTGGAAGAGAGAGTGTTCTCCTATTTCTCATTCTTTTCATCCTATTCAATATAAATATTTATTTTCTTTCTTTTCCCAATCCCCACTTCAGAACTCCTGTGACCAGGAATGATTTCCTTATGTCTGGTCTACACCAAGGGTTAAACTTGTTTCTTATTCCATTTATTTTGGTTTTGAAAGTTCTTATTGGTCATATCTAGAAGTTTGTACCTCAATGCATGCTTTTTGCACAAGATATGTTTCTAATGGTAGAGTTGGGAGATGGAATTGATGTTAAACTAGAGTTAGGAATAAGCTTAGGTAGGAATCACTTGGTTTCCATCTAAGTAGAAGTAAAATGGAGCATATATATGGAATGCATGTTCAACATGATACACACTAGCTTTGGCTTTGAGGTGAAAATAGGATATAAATCATCCCAACTCACAGTCTAGTTATTTTGGATTTATCACAGAAAATAACAGAAAATCAAGGAGATGCTGAACATATGATTCTGAGTTGCTTGGATCGATTTTGTTTATATACTTTGGCACACGAATGGAAATATGTAGTGAAATTCTTAATCCTTCTGAAAACTTGAGAAAGTTATGATTCAATTGGCTATAACAAATTGCCCCTCATGAGTAAAAACAACGTGCTATTGCTTCCAACTTTCATTAGTAAACTGCCGGAAATAAAAAATTGTCTTTATATCTTGGTAATTGTACTAATTATCATGGTAACCTTGTACCTTATGCTACCAAACACTATCTTTGCGGTGTGTTGCAAAATGTAACAACCCTTGATTTAGCAGGATTTGTCGAAAGAGCCAGTTCAGAATCTGCTTTCAGCTTTAGCAGAACTCCAAAGACAGGTTGACAAGGCTGATGCAATTGTAGAGCAAAAGGAAGAGGAATATATTGAGTTGAGGGAACAGATGAAACAATCTGAGAGAAAGAGGATTGAATATGAGACAAAAATGAAGTCAATGGAGGAGGCTTGGCAAAAGCAGATGGCATCTTTGCAAGTAAGTTTTCAGTTTAGACAAACGTTCAATATTTGACATATGAATGCTATTTTAATGGATGCAATTGAATGATTGATCCAAACTTTTAACTGCTAGTATATATGCACCTGTAGTCCACATGAACAACCTACTTCTCTAACATGGGAATCATGAGTCATGTCCCATACCTAGCAATTAGATTCTAACATATTTCCTCCACTCAATTATTTGTACCAGTTTTCTCAAAGAAGAATTAGTTGGTATTATAAAAGACTAGTTTAGCTTTGATTTTGTCATCGCTGATGATATATAAAACGGTTCCTAAGAAGTTAATGTGTCTGTTTTGATTTTCATAACCAACTTAAATTCTATGATAGATTCTGATTGCAATTTCAATGCACAGATGAGTCTTGTTGCTGCTAGAAAGAGCCTTGCTCCTGAGAATGCTACTGTTCAACCTGTAAGACATGATTTTGTGTTACCTCGTGGTTATGATTCTGAAGATACGTCCATGGGATCTCGAACTCCTGGTGAGAGCACACCAATGCTTTCTTTATCTATCCCTGATGCGGGGAGACAGGTCAATGGCACTTTAAATACTGTCAGCAATCTGATGAAGGAATTTGAGCAGCGAACACATATCTTTGATGATGAAGTAAAATCTTTGAACGATGTTAAACCGGGGCAGTGTGCAAACATAAATTCCGTTGAAGAACTTCGGAAACTTAAACAGAGATTTGAAGGGTGGAAGAAACAATACAAGATCAGATTACGTGAGACTAAGACAAGGCTTCATAAATCAGAATCAGAGAAAAGTTGGCGAGCATGGTGGGGGAAGTTAGGCTCAAGAGCATAAGGGCATTCAGTTTTCAAACTCTCTTTGCTGAGAAACTCTGAAGATTTTCATCAGAAATGGCAAAATGGCTTTCTATATCTTGGTGGGACACTTGATAAAAGTGTTACCAAGTTCACTGGTTGGTGAAGGGAAAGAAATTGTATATCTACCAATTTTGTTACATGGGGGAAGTAATTAGGTTGTGCATAGTTGTAGACTTGTAAGATGGCATAGTTTGTATTGGTTAGTTTATAGTTGATTTTGTATATTTTTTAAACTTTCTCTTTTTGGGGGTGAAAAACAGTAATGGCTGATTTGATCTAAAACTCAGCCTGAAGATATTAATAGTAAGTTTTGTTATCTTCAATGTCAAGGGAAAAAAATCAGTGGCTGTTTTCTTGTGTTTATGACAACAATTCTTTCTCCATGTTTTGGTTAAACATAAAGGTCAGTTCATAGATATATTGTCAGCAATTCTGTGTTGTTTCTGCCATAACCAGTGTTCATGTTGGATAAGTAAATGTGTAGATCTGACTATCCTAACATGCAATATTATATGTATAAGATATCTCACACACACATATATATATATATAATTATAGTATATAAGTAGATATACTATATCAGTTTTATATGATTGAGTCAACTTTTTAACCTTATATTAAAATTTATTATAGTAAAATTTCTATGATTGATATTGATAGCTATCGTTTTGCTGTCAAATTAATATGATTCTAGCGTAGACTTGTCTAACACTAGAGAGATGATAGTATAATTGTGGCCAGATGACCCCAAGTCGTCTCCCAACGAATCCCATAGTGATTCAGTTAATCAGGGTTTAGAATTTATCTGCAAACAATAAAAGTTAGCAATAACAATAAAGATAAAAAGGGGGTTTGAGATAGTTGTGCAGAAAAATATAAAAGAGATTAAAAT
>Ga0123342_1003657_pt1 | contig 24447 bp, 12 predicted proteins | sample Turbeawhitnodule_FD_89960 | JGI IMG/M metagenome (GOLD analysis project Ga0123342, IMG submission 89960) | Root nodule microbial communities of legume samples collected from Mexico - Turtle bean Mexico white nodule | ecosystem: Host-associated > Plants > Roots > Nodule | place: Mexico: Nepantla... | reverse complement strand
TGAGTGAGTGATAAAAGACAAAAGGTTTGGATAGTCGGAGGTGTATTTTTCTGAGATATCGATAGAGAGAGCAAAAATAGAAGATACAAAAATATATATATATATATATATATATATATATATATATATATATATATATATATATAAAAGTATATTTGATGCGATATAAGCACGTTAGAAGAAGGATGATTTAAAAATACTTTCTTAAGCAAATATTGAAAAAAAAACAACTATAATAATATATAAAAATATTATCTTTGATATACATATTTTTTATTTTATCAAAATTATATTTTAAAATTAAAAATTAGTTAATTAAATGTTAAAAATTATTACACACAATTTTCACTACTGTAACACAATACAAATAACTTGTATATACAACATAATACATTACCAATCATCTATTATTATTCTTTTCAAGTAACTACTACTATTAATTTCATTTTTAAGAAAATTATATAGACACATAGTATTTCTTTTCCATACAATAATTATTATTATTACCATCATATTTATAAGAGAACTTTACTTGGTTACAAAATTATTTAGGTGGTGTAAAGAGATTTACTGAATAAAAACAATCTAACCTAATTTTGAGAATGAAAGATAAATGATTGTTTCATTTTAATAACAATCAAATATTATTGCTAACTAACTTAAAGAGGTTGCACTTTTGGACCTAGGTGATATTGATTTTTAAGCACAACCTTATGTTATCGTTCATAAGGCGATCTGATAAGTCTTTCATTGGCTTATGTCTACCTCAACTAGGTCGAACCCAACGTGGGAAACCATCATGACAGTACACTATTGAGATCTTTGATAGTCTATTGAGACACTAAACAGTCTATGAGTCAATAATGATCAGAAAATCATATGTGGAGTTTATGTTTTTATGATAACAAAAACTAAGTAAATGTTTACTTGTATCTTGATTGTTCTAACAATATTTATACGGTTGCAGTTTTTAGTAGACTCTCTAAGCGTCTACATGTATTCATGATAGACATCTAATAAGAATAGTTGTTTCCATAACAAAATTTAAAATTATTTGTGATTTGAATTATATGCTTTATTTGTGATTTAAATGATCTAACAATGGTTAGTGAAAGTTGCAATATATAGTAGACCCTCTGAGTGTCTACAATTTTGTTCACGTTCTGACGAATGTGTTGAACGAGTAATAGGTTTGTTTAAAACAAATAATTATGATAAATGAAATCTTCTAAATACAAATATTTGTCAAAGGACGTTCAATCAGAGATCAATTATATTTGAAAATAAAAAGATTGTATTTGCAAGTTTTGTAGAATAATTTGGCTATCTCTTTTAGAATTATCATGCGTAATTTTTTTTTATCAATTGTAATATATTGCGAATATATAATTCTTTTTTAAACATGAATGAATTGAATAATTAAAAATCCCAAGTACTTTATTTTTAGTATCACGTACTATCTAGAATAAAAGGATTTTTTTATTATGTTTTTATTTGATTTTACTAACCCATATTGCAAATATTTTTGAATTAGTTTCTTAAAAAAAATTGATGCAAAAAAATTGAAAGATTGCAAATCCAAATTCTTTATTTTGAGTGTCTAGCACTGAAGGGATGAAGATATTTCAAAATCCAAACTTAACCGATTCAAGTATCAAAGGACAAATTCAAAAAGCTATATAAAGGGATTCAAGGTGAAGAAAGAAAGCAAGCCAAGCAATTCAAGTTATCTTGCTAAAAATACTAAAGCCATAGTGAACATTTAATCAAGTTGTTATAGTGTCTAGCCTTTTAGGTTGAGTTCTAAACCATTGTAATTTTTCTCATTGTGAAGGTATACCCTTGTCAGTTTTCTTTGTGCTTTCTTGAGAGTGTTTTTTTGTTTTCTTGAGAGTTATTAATCTCAGAGGGAGGTTATAAAGGTATAACCTGGTAACTTGAAAATGTAAAAATACCCGTTGTAACCTAGAGAGGTTAGAATACTTGTTGTAACCAAGTATATTGATTAGTGGAAGCTTTTAAGAAATTGCTTAAGGGGATTGGATGTATGCAGGTTTGGGTGAACCAAGATAAATTCTTGTGTGTTGATTTCTCATTACTCTTGTTGTTGCTCATATTTTGTTATTTTCTCTATTCTTCTTGTTAAACGATCTATTAGACGGTTTATTAAATAGTTTATATTTATCCGCTGTGAAAAAAAGTTTAGACTCCATTCAAATATCCCCTTTTTGGAGCCAATTTGATGTGAGTTGATTTTAGGATTGCACATTTTATGGTGGCACTTTGTTTATGTGTTTTTTTTAAGTAGAATATGGTAAGAAATCCAAAGAAGATTCCCAATGGACTCAAACTTAACCAAATGGTTAAGTAAATGTGAAAGTTCACTTCTAAAGGGCAAAGAAAAAAACATAATATAAGGTGATGATGATGATGAGGTGCGAAAATTGAAGAGCATAAATGGAAAGACAAACAATATAAAAACTAAAAAGGAAAAGAAGAACACAAGAATATAAGAGGAATGGAAATGGTGCAAGGAAGGAAGAGATGAAGAGATAAAGGAAGCTTATGGATGATGATGGAGGTCACGCCACTTGGAGTGGTGGGAGACTCCAAGATGAATGGTGAAGAGTGGCCACTTGAAATGCACAAACACCCAAGATAAGACCCACAAAAAGAGAGCATTCAAGACTCACTCAACACTTTGACAAGGTTTCTTTTCTATTCAAAATTCAATGTGTAAAAAGCATTAGGCAAGGAACTCTATTTATAAGATAGAGTGTCTTGGAGAGTAAGATAGAGGGGTAGGGTTGTCATTTGTGAGAAACCTTTTAGAAGGTAGGTCAAAGAAACCCTAAACCTAGGTGCACATGTCATGAAAGGTGGGCTTGACACAAACCCAAATTACTAAGCATACCCTACTCAAATTACTAAGCACACCCTACTCAAATTACTAAGCACACCCTACTCTAGCTTATTCTTCTATTTGGCACCCCTAAAGTGAGCCAAATTTATTTTACATAAACTTGTATTGTGAAAAGACTAGAAGGAAGAACAACTGATATTCTGGTCCATCTTCGGTTCTTCGCTTTTCAGAGGCCTAGCGGGGTTTGGTCTTGTATGCTGAGATGATTGGCCTAGTTGTGAAGTGTATGTTGTGTCCTTGGTCACCTGCTTGTCGAGTTAGGTTGTATCATGCCTCCCATGTTGAAAAGAATTCAACCTCGAATTTAGAAATCCTATAAATAACATAGTTATTCACAGGAAAGATAGAAAAACTTCTAGAAGTGGTTTGTGAATCAAACTTATGTCCATGTAGCTTTGTGAGTTCGCATGAATGAGTTCTATATATAGGTCATGTTTGTAGAGAATGTTTAGGGAGGAAATGTTTTGTTTGTGAAAATCCTCTTAGAAGGTGAAAACCCTTAGGAGGTTTGTGAATATCATCCCTAAACTTATTTATCAAAGATGTCGAGTATTTAGAATGATTAAGTAATGAAAAAGATAAGTAAGAAGAATACCTTTGAGGTGCAGTTTGTAATTTTGTACAGGTCAACATTATTGTTTTTACTGCGTGAGGTGAGGTGATGATACCCATTTTATCTTTTCTTTCTTCATCTTTTTCATTTTTTCTTTTGGTTTTCATTTTGAGTTGGTCATCATTAACTTCTTTGGGAGAGAGGGGTTTTAAGATAATCTTATGCCCTTGGAAGTTGAAAGAAATCTTATTGGTATGGCCATCATGTAAAATTTTCCTATCAAATTTACAAGGTCTTCCCAATAGAATATGTGTTGCTTCCATTTGCACAACATCACATAAAACCTCATCTTTATTCTTTCCTATAGTAAAAGTTATGAGGACTTGTTTATTAATAAGAATTTCACCCTCTTCACTAAGTCATTGTAGTTTATAGGGCTTTGTATGAGAGATAGTGGGTAATCCAAACTTCTCCACCACTCTTGTATTTGCCACATTAGCATAACTACCCCCATCAATGATCATGGAACATAACTTGTTGTTGATAAGGCAGCAGGTGTGGAAAATATTTTCTCTTTAGGTTTCATCAAAAGGTTTTTGAATAATCCCCAACATTCGCCTTACCACCAATAAGTAACATTCACAAGGTATCTCACATTCATTTTCACTAGGGGTTTTTGAAGGGGTAGGGGAGTTAGACCTAGAAGATTGATCACTATTGTCACTTACTACTATCCCCCATTTTACCATCATGGTTATTTTTTTAGGGCAATTTGTTGCGATATGACCAAAACATAAACATTTAAAACATTTTTTATTTGAGGATTTGTTTGGCGATTTAGTCCTAGAAGGAGAAGTCTTTAGAAGTTTGTGGGTTGGATTATTTAGAAGAATTGGAAGGATTATCATGTTTTGGAAATTTATGTTTATCCTTCTATGAGTTGTAAAAGTCATCATTACGAGTATGTTTGAAAGATGTTTTCTTTAAAAGTTGTGATTCAACTTTAATGGCTGGGTGAATCAATTTTTCTAAAGATGTATACTCATAAAGTTCTACAACATTTCGAATTTCTCTTCGTAATCCACTCACAAATATAACAATCTTTGACTCTTCCCTTTCATGCATATTAATCTTAGTCAAAGTTACTTCTAAATCTTTGAAGTATTCATCTACACTCCTAGGTGTTGAAGATGGGAAGCTTTGATGTATCAAATCCTCATGGAACCTGAAGTTGTGTTGTGTTTTAAGTGTGGGTTTAGTTAAGGGGGTTTAGAATCTTTGTAAGATCAGTCTTGATTCTCACACAAAGTTGGTTTCAATCTGTTTTAAAGAACTAAGTGTTTTTCCATGCTAAGGGAAAAACAACCGATTAAAGTTTCGAGACAATCAGTTGTTTGTCACTTAGCTAGCAAAGGAGTTTTTGAAACTGTTTTTTTGAATCAGTTGTATAACTGAAACCATTCAACCGGTTAAACCGCAATTTCAATCGATTAAATGTGAGTTTTCATAACAGCTTTTTCAAAACCTGTTTTAACTGTTTCAGTTGTTTAAATCTACCTTAACGGTAGTTTTTCAAAGGTTATAAATATAGTCTTCCTTCAAATGTTTAAAGAATATAAAAGAGAGAAGTTTTACACTCTGATTTGAGATCAAAAAGAGAGATTACCAATTGTTTGTGAAAAGCTGTTTTTCCAAGTTTAGCAAGATTGCTTTTGGGCTTTGCTGTGATTCAAGAACTGATCAATAGGGTTTCTGGTGTACTGTAATTCCATGTGTTTTCTACCCTTTCTTAGTTCCTTGTAATTGTTCAAATTACACTCTGTAAAACTGTTTTTAAAATTCTGTAAAGTCAGTGTGATTCTGGCTTGAGGTGTTTGTTGTGTGCAAAGAGGGTGAGTAGGCTTTGTGGGATTCAAAGTCACCTCTTTGTGGTGTGTGTTTGTAATCTGTGATTGGTTACATAGTGGAATACTCAGTGGGTTGACTGAGGACTGGATGTAGCTTAGAGATTGAGTGAACCAGTATAAACCTTGTGTGTAAAGCTCTCTATCTCTCTTCTCCATAACTGTTTGATATTTCCGCTGTCATAAACAACCAATTAAATCGTGTTTTTAACCGATTGATATTCTGATATCAGTTTCTGTTGGACTATTTGATTGGCTTTCTGAATTGATTATTAAAGATTCATTCTAAAGAAATTATATGTGAAAATCTTTTATAAACAATTCCCCCCCCCCCCCTCCCCCTTGTTTTAGCCATCAATCCTAACACTAGGTCCTTAATGAAGTCGTTGGAGCTTCAACAAGAGTTCCTTCCTATAGTGAGGAGAAACAAACCGTGTGCGCATGCATAACTTTAAATCACTTCAAGAAACCACAACTGACCTCTTTTTTAGCCCAATGTTCATTACAGTTTGATGCCACCATTGTATGGTATAGTCCTCAAATTCTAGGGAAGCTAACTTAACATTTTGGTCCTCTTCGACCTCATACACATTAAAAAAAAAATATTCTGCCTTAGCTTCCTATCCTAGATATACATTTGGGTCACTATCCCAATTAAAACTAGGTAATTTTACAAAAGGGATAGGATTCTTCGATGGTTGGTGTTGGTGGCCCCTAGTTCCCACATTTTGCACTCTCCAATCTTCTTTTTCTTCTTCACTTCCATAATGCATATGGTACCTTGTAGCTCTTCTAAGCTCCCGCCTCCTTTCTCTAGCTTGTCTCTCTTGAGCATTCTCTAGCCTTTGTATTCTTTCCATTAGTTGTCGCATTTCCTCTTCCTTGTGGGCCAAACTCCTCTTGGTATTCTCAAGCTCCCCTAAAAGACATGCATTTTGAGGAGCTAACAGTTTTGAAGATTATCCTGGAGACAAATGAGCCAATGAAAGCAAATAATTGGTGAAAAACAACAATTAATGCACTCACTCATATGTATCACTCGGCTATTTAGTAAAGGATTTAAAAGATTTAAATTCACTCAAGGAAGATTTTAAATTCCAAAGGGTCTACACTTGGTAGCAACACTTCAAGTGAAAGAAGTCAAAGCTCTTATCACTTGCTCACACAAAGAATCCCCAACAAAACTTAAGAGAACAAAAAAGTGGAAGACAAGCCAGAAAAGTTGAAAGAAAGAAAGCTAAACAAAAAAGGAATTAAATCATGACAAAACTTTTGCAAGATAAACAAGAAAAACACTTTTGAAGACTGAAAGAAACTTACTAAACTTTTAAATATGAAGTTTTAATTTTCTTAGAAATTTTGAAAGCAAGAAGGATAAAATTCCAAAAGAAATTTTGAAAGCAAGAAGGATAAAATTCCAAAAATATGAAAACAATTTGCCACATAAAAAGAATCCTCTTTTGTAATTGAACTTTGAAATGTGAATGTAGTCAAATTGTTTATTTTGTCTTTGTTTTTATGGAGTCAATAGCTCCACATTCTTGTCATGCATATTTTTACTTCACTTTTCAATTTCACTAAGGGATTGCGATTCAAATCATGTGATCACTTGAATTCTTTGTTTGGAACTAAATTAACTACCACTTAAACAAATTCTAATTGTTTCTTTTTTTCTTCACAATTTAAAGTAAAGTAAGCATAATGGATTTAAACACTCCCAGAACACTAAGAACATAAGACTCAAGCAAAAATGGTAAGGAAAGAAAACGAATGACACAAATAATTCAAAAGCATAATTTAAATTGCTCAATGAATAAAAAAGCAGAATCATAAATGACAAGGAAATTAAAAACTGAATTGAAAGGTGTTGAATCGTAAAGTGGAATTTAAATTGCTGGAAAATAAAATCATTATTGAAATGTGCTAGAATTTTAAAGCAGAAATCAACTCAAAGCAATTAAACACAAAATAACCATGCTCTGAATACTACATGATGTGAGTTGATTTTAGGATTACACATTTTATGGTGACACTTGGTTTATGAGTTTTTGTTTTAAGAAAAATATGGTTAGAAACCCAAAGAAGATTCCCACTAGACACGAACTTAACCAAGTGGTTAAGTAAGTGTGAATGTTCACTTATAGAGGGAAAAGAGAAAAACACAATATAAGGTTGTCAAAATTAAAGGCCTTCAACAAGAAGGGGGGTCAATTGTTTAATGAAAGATTATCGAAAATTTTGGACAAGAATGAAGATTAATGCAAAATCACAGTACCAGCCAAAAACAATTGTTTTAAATTGATTCCAAAAAATCAATCGGTTGTTTATGAGAATCAACTGATTATTTTTATCGGCACTTTGCAAAAACACGGATCAAACAGTAGAACAAAAGCTCATACGATAATAGAAGAACAAAAAAAAACCTAACACACATTTGGGAATTCATACGACATGAGTAATCAACATCAAGCATGTATATGAATAGGTAAAAGCAGAGAATGATCCCGGGCAGAGCATACAATTTTAAAGATGAATAATCGGGGTTGAAAAAAGGAATATCTTTTGTGGCTAGAAAAAGAGAAGCTTTAAGGAATGTGCGAAGAGCTTTGAGTTGTAAGTCAAGAAGAGAGTAAGTTTTTGAAGGTTTAGAGTATTGAACATTTTTGGACGAAGTTTAAGTGGAAAAGGGGAATTCGAAACGATGGAGTTTCTGCTACCACACACGTGTACACGTGGGGTCGCATGCAGTAAAATGTCACTTCAAAGACGCTTTGTGCGCCGTGCCTCACCTACCCCTGAGAAACGGTCACGTCAATTGCCAAAGGTACTTAGGAGACTCTTTGCTTAGCCAAGCTCAACTCGGTTGTTGGGCCTGGGTAAGACTTGCGCAAATGGCCCTCTTCCAGGAATGGGCCTAAAGCGCACAATAAGATCGTTCCGCGAAATAAGTTTTTTATGTACACGTGCTTATAGATATATATGGGGCTGCCATTTGAGAGGGCCCCATTATATATGCTTATAGATAAGTATGCGTAAGTAGGTACGATATGTGCGTGTTTGTTACTCGTTAAGTGTGCATGTTTGTTATTTGTTGCATGTTAATTACGTATTAATGCATGTTGATAGTTGTTGTTAACCCTAAAAGATAGGGACGTGCAGTTAAAACAAAATGTTGGCCTACGGTTTAGCACCTGAAGATCATTGGTGCCCGTGACAGGTGGTTTTTCTTTTAGAGATAAAAGATTAATGTGCTTAGTATATTTTCAATTAAAATTTTATTCTCTGAAGCGAGAATTGTTGCATGTGCGGTTATAAAAGGGGCCTAAGACCCCAGATGAAGGGACGTTGTTTTTGCACACTAGACTGAAAACTGTTTACTTTTTGTGATCCCTTACTGACTTGAGCGTCGGAGTGCAATCAACAGGTAGGGTGCCCTCTGTCACAACGGAGCCACGATTCAGTGCAACTGGGAGAGACGAGTCAATACCCAGCTGAGGCAGATCCAAAGAAGAGGCGTTCAACCCAGTCAATCGGCGGGAGAGTCAATTGGCGAGAACAAAAGTCTAGAGTGTTTATTTATAAAATGGAAAACTAAATTTTGAAAGCCAATTAAAAATTTAAAGAAATTATTTACCACAGGAATACAACTTTAGTATTAATCAGGCTAAAATTAAAATTTGGGGATGAATTTAGATTAAATTAAAAGTTAAATCATTTATTTGTAAAAAAGGTAGTGTTTAAATACTAATTAAGATAAAGCATAAGAATGCTCAAACAATACATGTATAGACTTAAACTAACATGACACTAAACAAAAACATATACATGCGTATTCTATGCTGTAAGGAATGTTTGTTACTTTCATTTGTTAAAAAAATCCGTTCAAATTAAAGTACAACAACATCAAGACCTCTTGGAGTCTGAGTTAAAGTCATTTTTCTTTTACAATTCCTTGACAATGAGCATTGATAACTCTAGAAAGAATATCTACTTCAAACAACCATGTACTTTTGACAAAGTCAAGAAAAGACACATTGTGCAAGAAGATGTTAGTACATCCAACTATGTGAATTACGTAAAAGAAGAAAATGACATTTAGTGTTTCCTGGAATGCATTCAATGCATCTTACTTTATCAGAGGTAGAAGGACATTAAAGTAGCTTAAGCTACTTAATATCTAGACGAATTTACAATAACTACTTTCTTTAGAGCCTATATAAAGCAATCCAAGAAGAAAAAGAAGAAGATCATGAGAGACTAGTTGTATAGTTCTAAAATGTTGCTCAATTGTTTTGTACCCCATCAAAAGCTTCTTAGAGAACACTATTTTTATTCTATTAGCTAACTAGAAGAGAGTGAACAAATTTATACCTCTTTAGACGATTATCCTTTCTGATGAGAAACTGAGTGATCGGTTAATCATCATATATACTATCTTTATATCTTAGCCAGTAGTGGTTGTTTGATAAATAATACTCAGTTAAACCAAGAGTGGCTAGTGAAAAGAATACTTGGTTAAGTTAGGAATGGCTTGTGGAAAGAATATTCGGTTAAGCCATGTGTGGCTTGGGAAATAGTACTTAGTTAAGTTAGAAGTGTAGTGGGAAAAGAATACTCAAAAGGTCAGTGAGAAGTAGCTATGAGCCAGAATAATACTAAAGGGGTTAGTCAAGAGTGACTACGAGACAAAAGAATACTCGTATTGTACTTTGTAGCAATATTCTCTTCTTTAGTGGAATTGAATTTGTTGATTGAAAATTGAATGTAGTGTATGTGTTCACATGAACCAATATTAAAACAAATTGTGCATTTATTCTCTCCCCTCTTATCATTTTTATATTGCGTTTTAATTATTATATATACTAATTAGAAAGAAAATACATTATGCATTTAAGTGTTTAAAAGAGGAAAAACTAATGGCTTAAAGAAAGAGAAAACTCGGCAAATAAAGACGTCTAATTGACAAAGAGGTTCGTAAGCTCTTGAAGGCCAACTTGTCAGAGAGATAGCCTACACCATGTGGTTGTCAAATGTGATTATGGTGAAGAAAGCCAACGGTAACTGGAGGATGTGTATCGATTATACCGATCTAAACAAAATATGTTCTAATATCCTCTCCCAAATATTGACCGACTTGTTGACAATACTTCGAGGTTCAAGCTCTTCAATTTCCTCAATGCATATTCGAGGTAATCATATCATAATGTATCATCCTAACAAAGATAAAACTACATTTATGGCTGAAGAAGATAATTATTTTTACAAAGTCATGTCATTTGGCCTCAAGAATGTTGAAGCTAGTTACTAACGTCTAATGGATAAGGTATTTGAAAACCTCATTAGATTTAATATGGAAGTTTATGTTTATGACATGGTGATCAAGTCAACCTCGACTGATAATCATCCGACTAATCCGGAAAAGGTGTTCAATCGAATACAAACACATAGCATGCACCTCAACCTTGAAAAAAGCTTATTGAATGTTGGGGGCAGAAAGTTCCTTGGTTTCATGATTACTTAGCAAGGAAAAGAGGTCAACCTAGATAAATACGAGGCCATTTTGAATTCGAGGAGTCCAAGTAGCCTTAAAGAACTCCAACATGGGAAGCTCATTGCACTTTCTCAATTTTTGCCTAAGCTTGCCGACAAGTCTAAGCCATTCTTTCAGTTGTTAAAAGGCATTACTAAATTTGAATGGAATAAACATTGGGAGGAAAAGTTTCTCAAAATCAAGCGAGACACTGCTTCTTTACCAACCTTGGTAATTCCTCTCTCATTTTTTATTTGGAAGTGTCATACTTGGCAATATGCTCAGTGTTAGTTTATAAAGATGGCAAAAAACAAAGTTTTGTTTACTTTATTAACCAAACTCTGCAACTGACTGAAGAAAGGTATCAGGTCATTAAGAAGCTCGTCCTCACCCTAGTCTTTTCAGCCTAGAGATTAAGGCACTATTTCTGGAGCTTCAACATTATTATTCGCATTGACTACCCCCATCAAGCAAGTACTACAACCCAATAGTTCATACTGCTTAGAAGTAAGGTCAAAGGCAATTTAAATACACATTTTTTCATAACCCTTCGAGGCACCCTTTAAGGAAAAAAAATGTGATAAAACTTTAAGCTCCAAAGCAGACAATACTTCCTCAGATGCAATGATTGACCCTACTTATGTCATCTCAACGAACTTGAGGTCAGAACATTGGTGTCATCTGTGGGGATCGAAAAGAGGTTTCAAACACAAATCTTCGTTCTCCTTAGACCTCAACTAGGAGGTTTATTTTGGTATTCCCAATAGTCTCACATCACTTAAGAGTTAAGACCAAAGACAATTTAAATACATATTCCTCCCTTAATCCTCTAACAAAACCGTGACGGAACTCCAAGCTCCAAAACAAACAATATCTAAGATTCGGTAATTGACCCAGTGATGCCATCTCAACATACTTGAGATCAAAACATTATGCATTTATTTTTAATGGACTATGTATTTGTTAATGTAATGAAATTTGATAAATATAATTAGGTCAGTTAAATTTAATTAGATTTCATAAATACTAATGTAGTATGCATCAAAATTAAAATAAATAAAATGTTATCTATCAATTCAAATTTAAGTGCATACTTATTAAATCAGAAAAAAATACTATCAAATTTAATTGTGTAAGGATTAATGGGAAGTTGTGCATTTAGTATAGTTATATTTATATAAATTGAATAGACACTAGTGCTGAAAATGCATATAACACTGATTATAAGAAACATATAAAACCGTTTCTATCATCGATGTAGATCTCAACGATGTAAAATGTCAATTATATATAACATCGGTTGTAAAAACCGATGTAATATGTCCCAAAATTTAAATAAAATATTCAAAAATATGTACTCCAAAGTTAAATACTAAACACTAAATCTTAAACCCAATACCAAAGCGTTTAACATTGTCGAGGTTAGATCACCCCTAGACCCAATTTAAAACATAATACATTATATTCCAAATACAATATAATAAAACTAATTATCTATATAAATAATTATAAACTAAAAAATATTTAAAATTAAAATTAAAATGATTAAAAAAAAATTAACTTGGAACGTGAACATGAATGAAACTGTGGCATCAATGGAGGTAATGTGGCGACGACAGAGGCGAAAACAAAGGCGACAAGAACGATGACAAGAGTGACAACGAAATAGCAGAGAAGTGTGAACAGAAGAATCTCGTTCGGTGTGGATGCTCTCACGACGAAGAGAACGAAATAAGAGAGAAGCAACGGGGGAGCGATGGAGGCAATGACTGGCAGCGACGGTGGCAACAACGTTGACAGAAACAAAATGAACTCTTGAGCAAGAAACTTAGAATAGCATGAATAATGAGTGAGGGCGCAAGACAAGAAAATAGGATAAAAACATATATTACACTAGTTATGAGTAATAATCAGTGTAATATATCTTTTTATTAACTTAAATTTTGTTTACTCTGAAAGGACATATAAACTGGTTGTGTAGTCCAACTGGTGTTATATGTAACTTTTAAAACTTAAAAAAAAATATGAAAATTACATATAACAACGATTCCTCTATCTAACCGGTGTTATATGTAGTGTCCATAATTAAATTTTTGAATTTTTTTTTAAACTATAGGAATGACATATAACATCGATTGTATAGAAGAATCGGTGTTATGTGTCATTTTTAAAAACTTCTAAATTTTTTTTAATCTGAGAATGACATATAACATCGGTTTCTCTATCCAACTGGTGTTATATGTAATCTCATAGATAAAATTTTTAAAAAAAAACTTTTGCTTTGAGTAAGACATATTACACCAGTTGGATAGCATAACCGATGTACTATGTGTCAAATATTTACAAAAATGTCACTGTGATTTTGTTTACACCGGTTCTCATTTAACCGACCTAATATATCATTATAAAATGTGTTATTTTCACTAATGAGATATATTTTAAAAAATATTTATAAAACATTCTTTAATAGCATTAAGTGTTACATTAATATCTAAGTAATAAACATATGTGAAAAATTAGATTGTTGGTGAAATATAATTAAATTCACCAAATGCAATAAATATTATAAAGTTTATGTTTTGCTTAATTGTCTATCTTCAATCAAGTTTTAATGATAAAAAGAAAAACATAACACACCGTTCTCTATATTACTCTTTCTTCTTCTCCATTTATCTCTCTTTTAGAATTTTTGTACAGTACATTATACAGATTATGAACAAAATTTTCGCCTTGTAGTTTTATCATCAGGTTCATTTCGAGCAAAAAATGGTTCAATTTTAATTCTCGAAGATATGAACCCAATTTAGTTTTTGAATCACTTATAATTTAATTAAAATGGAATATTGTAAATATGCTATCACTCCGTCAGGATAACAAATATGAATAATTTTTTTTTCAAATGTAAATATACAGAAAGAGAACAAGAAATTGATCGAGTTAAATCCTTTAGATTATTTAAAATTACATTACTGCTATTTTATATAGTGATTATTTTAAAGTAAAATTTGAAGTTTGTAAAAATCCACATAACCTAAAAAAACAATATGCGAATGAATTTCTCCTCCATCCCTCAAAAGAGGACAACAATAGTAATAATAAAATCTTTGTTATGGGAAAACAGGGTCAACGGTCAACCCCACACATTTGCCACCATTTTTCTGTCCATTGGTTTTCTTCTCTCTCTCTCCCCTTCACACACAAACTGGACGACCTTTTCAACCCTCTTCTTCCCCTGATATTTTTTTAGAAAACCAGCATAAGGAAAAAATAAGCCTATCAAAATCCAAAATGAAGTAATTAAGGAAAAGAAAAATTAAAAAAACAAAAACACAAAGCGGATAATTCTCCAATGTTGTCTTTGCATCTTTTATCGTTCTGAAACAATTTTCATTGTCTGTTTTCTCTGACGAAAACCAATCAACAATCATCGTCACAATCACAATGGAACAGAACCTCAACGATAATTCTAGCAGTCTCCCTCCTAAAGAGGAGAACATCAACACAGACCACACTACTCACTCGCCGGTCGTGGAATCTGAAGACAAACCCGACGGCGAAACTGAAAAAGCCACAGATTCAGAACAAGTTCTGGAAAAGGAAGAATCCAAAGCGGAGGAGGAAAATGAAAAGAAAGAAGAAGAAAAAGAACAAGAACAAGAACAGGAAAAAGTAGAAGAAGAAACCGTGGAGACTCAACCGGAATCTCCGGCTCCGAGTCTCGAGAAGGTTACAGAAGAGATTGACCAATTTATCTTGAGATTACAAAAACATGTCGATGCCAAAGAATCTACCTCATTGGAAATCCCTAATTTCATCCACGCTTTCTTGCATCTGGTGGAACACAAGATAGAGAAATACGACACAGGTGAAACGAAATGGGGACAAACAATTGAAGACGATTCGTCGCTTTTGGAATGCGCGAATCGCATTTCGAGGCTGATGAACCATTTCATAGAGTACTCGCGGTCTCACACACAGGAACAACAAGAGGACGAGGAGAAGGAGAAGGAGATGGGCGGATTAGACTTCGTTATCAACGGCATCAGCGTGATTCAGCAGCGCGTGATATCGTTTTTGGAGGACGAGTTCCGTACACTGATGGAAGAATTTAGAAACCCAAACAAACCAGATTCAAAGGGGAAACAACAGGTGGCAGACTCCTCAGAGTCAGAGACACCAGAAGAAACCATTCCCGAATTCCCAGGTTTCGCGGAGGAAACCATTGCGAATCTGAACAAAATCGCCAAGCAAATGATAGCCAGCGGTTACGAAAACGAGTGTTGCCAAGTGTACGCAGTTTCGCGGAGGCACGCGTTCGAGGATGGCATGTACAAACTTCTAGGGTACGAGAAGTTCAGCATAGACGAGGTTCAGAGAATGCAGTGGGAGGCACTGGAGCGCGAAATCCCCACATGGATCAACACCTGGAAGGAGTGCACCTCCGTATGGTTCCCCGCCGAGAGAAAGCTAGTGGAAATGGTGTTCGGCGACGAAGCCGAGACGGTGCTGAGCCTCATGGGCAACATCTCCCGCACAATTGTGATTCAGCTGCTTAATTTCGGGGAGAGCATAGCCATGACAAAGCGCGCAGGGGAAAAACTGTTCAAACTCTTGGACATGTACGAGACTCTACGAGACGCGATTCCAATAATGGAGAACATGTTCCCGGACGACATAATGGGGGAAATCAAGGCAGAAACGACATCCGCAAAATGCCGCCTCGGCGAGGCGGCGGTGTTGATATTCTGCGACCTGGAGAACTCGATTAAATCGGAGACCGGAAGAACTCCGGTGGCGGGGGGCGCGGTGCATCCCCTGACACGTTACATCATGAACTACCTAAGGCTAGCGTGCGAGTATAAAGACACATTGGAGGAAGTGTTCAAAGAGCATTCGAAAATCGAGCGCGCGGATTCAACCAGCAGGCCTCGCCACGAAAGCGAGGAGAGCAAAGCGAAGAGTGAGAGCAAACAGAAAGAGGACGTGTCGCCGTTTGCCGCACAGTTAATGCGGGTGATGGAGCTTCTGGACTCGAATCTGGAGGGGAAGGCGAAGTTGTACAAGGAGGTTGCGTTAAGCTGCATTTTCATGATGAACAATGGAAGGTACATAGTGCAGAAGATAAAAGGTTCAGCAGAGATATACCAGGTGATGGGAGAAACGTGGTGTCGTAAGAGATCGACGGAGCTGAGGACTTACCACAAGAACTACCAGGTGGAGACGTGGAGCAAGATTCTGAGTTGCCTGAGCCCGAAAGGATTGAGCGATCACGGGAAGGTGCAGAAGCCGGTGCTGAAGGAGAGGTTCAAGGGGTTCAACGCAGCGTTTGAGGAGATCCACAAGACGCAGAGCATGTGGGTAGTTAGCGATGAACAGCTTCAATCGGAACTTAGGGTTTCCATCTCTGCCCTCGTGATTCCTGCCTACAGATCCTTCTTGGGGAGGTTCTCACAGATTTTGGATCCTGGCAGACAAACCGAGAAGTATATCAAGTACCAAGCTGAGGATATTGAGACTTACATTGACGATTTGTTCGATGGCAACCCACACACCCGTCGCTAGCTACAGACCAACAACACCACTCCGCACCACACATCACATCACACTTCAATGTATTATCAATCAAATTCATAGTATTATTATTATTATTATGACCTTTCTTTTCTTTTGTATACATGCAGGATTAATTTTGTTAGTCTTTAGGGCTAGTGACTGAGTTGTATTCAATTTTTCAAGTCACCCCATCACCTTTTTCTTTTCTTTTTTTAATCTTTTCTTTTCTTTTTTTTTACTTATTTTCAATTCTTAATCCACTTTCTATAATTCTTTTTTCACATTTCTTCTTCATCACTCCTACACATTCAAATCTCACCACACTTTTCTTCTATGCGTCGCCAACTAACTCTTCCACCAATTTATTATATACATAATTCAAAGTTTAAATTTAATTAATTCATCTGCACTCGGTCAAAACTAAACCAACAGCGAAATTGATTAATAACGTTTATTAATAACATGTTAATCTTCTTAAACTCATTAACGACAATAAGTCCGAATACCGAATGTTGAAGTCTGACTTAAGTATCAATGTATCTTTTGCAGGTATCATCCGAGTCTCAAACTAGCGAGAAGTAATGGAAGAATAAGAGCATGAGAGTTTAACTGAGAGGAATAAGTGAGACACAGACTGACCGACTAATGAGTGATTCAAAACGTTCTCTTTATTTTAACCCGATTTGAGAACAACATCCATCATTTTTGTATTCATACCGGAAATAGCTACCCTATTTTCTAAACTTTGCAATGGATCATCGACCAAATTATAATGGTACAGAAAAATATACTATTTTAGGTTGATACATGCAATATTTTAACATTGGACAAATTACATAATATAAAAATACCGTTTTATATTTGGTAAAGGAGAACAAAAGTGTATTTTAAATATAAAATATTCTTAATGTAACAAATAATAATTTTCAACATTAAACCTTTGCTTGCTGATATAGAGGAACCATTATATATGGTTAATAATTTATAATTCCAATTTTGAAGCTAGGGCCAAATTAGAATTAATGTAATGCATGGACGGATTCTAACGATAGTCCACAGATCAGCAAAATTATCGTGGATCGTCGTTACTATATATAATATTAAGGTAAATGCATCTTTAATTGGTTATTCATTCTTTCAAAAATAAAATCACATCATATCAATATATAATTGACAGATTGAGACTTTTGATTCTTTTTATGGAGGTTCGTATCTATTTTATTTATAAAATATATATATATATATATATATATATTTCTTTAAATGATGTTATTTATGCATTATTTTCAGATATGTTCTTAAGTAAAAATTTAAATCTATTGGGGTGGCTACTACATTCTACATGGCATGTTTGGTTTCGGGTGAGTACTAGGTGATGTGTTTTTTAAAAATAAAAACTAATCAGTTTTCACCTTTTTCTCTCTGCTCTCTTCTCTCATCTTGTGGCATCCGAACCTGTCTTGCATCCCTAAACACTCCCAAAATCTCATTTGTGGTGGTTCTTGTTAGATTTTTGATGATTTTGTTCTTATATCATGAACATATCCCACATCTTTCATCTCATTCAAGGTCTTCAACTTTTCTTCATTCTTGTAAAGAGTAGGATTCTTATACTCAATAATTTTGTTTCTTCCATCAAGCATGCTAAGTATACTTCTTCCACCCAAGCTCTATTGCATACTTGTTTTTCAGGAACTCAAAATGTAGGTAAGCATCCTCCACTAGCACAAGCTTACAACACTCCAACCAAAGTCTTTGAAGTGATATGTAAGCCATTTAATAACTCAAAAACAGGATTGGGTAATCTGGAAGTGATTCCATACTAGAGACAACATTATGGATTACGTAGTCCGGAAGCAATCCATCAATATTTTCACTTCATTATGAATCTTGCAACTTTCTAGATTATGTAATTTGTAAGCATGAAAAAATAGTAATTCTATTATGGATTGAGTAATCCAGAACTCACTCTCGAATTTGGATTAACATTCTGACTTACATAATCCGTAACACAACTATGTATTCTGGATTAGATAGAATGAAATGTTAATTCGAATTCAAGAGTGAGTTCTGGATTACTCAACCTGAAATAAAATTGTTAATTTTTTAAGTTTATCGATTAGATAATCCAATGCATAGGATTACCCAATCCAAAACACAGTTAAACCACGACCAATGCCTCATGTTTTTTACTTTTTACAGAAGGGCAATTATGAAATTTTGAAATTTATGGGGGTGAAAGAAGAAACAGGTAGTGTTTTGGTCTCGGGTAATCCAGTTTAAGAGATTTTGTGATGTGAGTTGATTTTAAATTGACATATTTTAGATGTTACTCTTTTGTTTAAGATTTTTGAGAATAACAAATTAAGGTGAAAACTCAAAGATGATCCTCACTGAACACGAACTTAACCAAGTGGTTAAGTGTGAAAGTTCACTTCTAGAGGGAAAAGAGAAAAAAAATACAATATGGTTATTATGATGAGATGGTTGCGAAAATTAAGAGAACACAATGATGATGATGACAAAATGAATATCGAAATTAAAGAACATAACAAAATAAAGAAGACATGGAAGGTGACGCAAAAGAAAAGAACAAAAGAGAAAAGATGAAAGGATGAGAAAGCTTATGGAGTAATGGACAAGAATCATGCCACTTGGAGGATGGGATACTCCAATACGAGTGGTGCAAGAACCGCATTTTTAAGTGCTCACACACTCAAGATAAGACCCACTAAGAGAACTCTCAAGTCTCACTAAACACTCTTACAAAGTTTCTTTACTATATTCAAATTCAACGTATCAATACATGGAGGAAGACACCCTTTATATAGGAAGGAGTGACCTGGAGGGCAAGATGAGTGAATGGTAGAATGGGAAGGGGAGAGGGGCAGCCTAGGGATTTGACTAAGGTCAAAACTGCCCCTTAAGCCTAGTTTCTAGAAGTTAGGTTAAAAACCATAATTCTAGGTGCATGTGTCATAAAAAATGGGTTTGGCACAAGCCCAATTTGCTAAGTACAATTTTATGTATGCTATGTAAACCTAGTCTAGCTTATTTTCTATTTGGACCTCCAAAGTGAGCTAAGTTTATTTACAAACATTTTTGTCTTGTAAGAAGACCAGAAGAAAGAACATTTAATGCTCTGGTCTATGCCCAGTCCTTCTTCTCTTGAGGTCCTTCCGACATTTGGTGAGGCCTTGTCTTGGACGCTGAGATGACTGATCAAAGTGTGAAGTGTCTCTTGTGTCCTTCATCATCTGTTTGGATATTTGTGTTTTATCATTTGGTCTTATGGAATTTATTGTAGGAAAATTCCCCCTACACCTCCATAAAACTTTTAAATGTCAAATGTACCCTTGGCAGTGTATCATAGGGTTTTGTTTAAGTGGAAGAGTTGTTCTTTAAAGGTTTCAATTCATTGGTGTTTGTGGGTATAACAAGGTGACAATGATGCATAATGTGGAAATTAAAAGACATGAAAGGAAACACAATAACATGATGGAAACCAAATTGAAAAATGAAGCAAAAAAAATATGGGAAGCACAAATGAAAGTGGCGTATAGAAATGGTAGAAAGGATGAAAGAAAAGAATGCTTATGATGGGAATGGAGAATGGACACGTCACTTGGAGTATGGTTTCTCCAAGATGAGTGTAGGAGGGCCGCCATTTGAGAGCTCTCAACTCACTCAAGATAAGACCTAAAGCTAGAGAAACAAGCCTCACACAATTTGTGCAAAGTTTTCCTTTTATATTTAAAATCAACATGCCAATACATCTAAGGCACCCTATTTATAAGAAATGGTGTCTTGGTAAACAAGAAACAAAGATAGGATGGGAAACACTAAAAAGGGGCGACCTTAGGCATTGACTAAGTGATGTGAGTTAATTTTAGATTCATTAATTTGGTTACACTTTCTTAGGATTAGGATCAAATTCTTTAAGCAATTTAGGTGAAGAGTCTAAGGAAAATTCCCACTGGACATTAACTTAACATGTGTTAAGTAGATGTGAAGGTTCATTTCCAAAGACCTAAGGTAAAAACACAATTATAGGTGATGGATGATGACAAATATATGCAAAACAAAGCAAGGAGGCTTAAGGAAACATCAATGGAGTTCAATGTCTTCCAAATGATGAACCAAACTCATGAGCATGAGTCTCATCTCCTTACACAACAATTGAATGGAAAGGAAACAAGAACAAGTAAATGAACAACAAAACAATGCGGAAATTAAAAGGAGAACAAGATCAAAACATTAAACCGAATAGAGCATAGTACAACTCAACTGAACTGATTAGAATGGATAAAGAACACAATCAACCAAATAGAATTGAAGAACAAAGCAAAACAACCGAATAGAAATTGAAACTATGGTGCGGAAATGGAAATGGAAGATGAAGCAAGAAGGACTTATGTGGTTGAAGCCATGAGAGGGAAGAACATGCCACTTGGAGGTGATTGATCCAAGATAACACTTGAGAGCTTCCTAAACACTCACAAGATGAGACAAGATTAGGAGAAACAATTCTCACAACTCACACACAATTTGTGTATAGTAACTTTACTTCAAATTCAATGTAATTTTACATGAGCATAACACCTCTATTTATCGTGTGAGAGGGCTGAATTTGAAGAGGGAAAATTCAAATGCTAAGTGTTTGAATTTGGCGCCTATTCCTAGTCACAAGGGAAGTGTGACTTGCTTTCTTTCTTTGATACCTCCTAAATCTACACCTACACCTTCTTTTTATGTCACATAGAAGGTGTGCCTTATCTTTGTACATTGGCACCCCTTATATCTATATCTACACCTTCCTTTTATGTTTTACTAAAAACTACTCAAAAGAAATTACAAAAAGAGATATCCATTGATGCTCATCTTCCAAATCTTTGGCCTTGCTCCTAGTAATCCTTTGAGGCATGAAGGATGTTGAGCTCATGGGTTGGGTTTGGGCTACTTGGGCTTGGGCCTTAGGCACTTCCTCTACTTGATCTTCATCACTAAGTCAACGTCGCACCCTAAGTCCTATTCTTCTAGAAGATAGGTCAAATTCCTACCCTAAAAGGCTATGCTCAAGCTAAAGTTTTTTTAAGCACACCCCTTATTATGCTAAAGAAAACCTATTTTATTGAGATTAAAAATAAAGACACTAGCTGATGTTGTGCTCTACTCCTCGTGATCCTCTAGGGAAGGCTAGGCGCTGAAGCATTGGCTAGAGGTAAATCCTAACCTAGTCCTATGTCTCGAGTCATGCTCCAAGTCATCCTCCTGGAAGGCTGGGCTTGGTCAGTGGGCACACCCTTTTCTAGGTTGTCATCAAGGCCCCACCAAACTTTAAAAGGACCTCAACAGAGGAAGAATTGGACATAGGCCAAAGCATTAGATGTTATTTCTTATGATCTTTTTAAAAGACAAGTTTGTGTAAATAAATTGGGCTCACTTTGGGGGTCCAAATAGAAAATTAAGCTAGAGTAGGATTCACTTTGCATAAATTGGGATGTACTGAACATAAATTGGGCTTGTGCCAAGCTCACCTTTCATGACAAGTGCACATAGGTTTAGGGTTTCTTTGACCTACCTTTTAAAAGGTTTCTCACAAATGACACCCATACCCCCTCTATCTTGTTCCCCAAGACATTCTCTCTTATAAATAGAGTGTCTTGCATTATGTATTTCACACATTGAATTTTGAATAGAAAAGAAACTTTGTCAGAGTGTTTAGTGAGTTGAGTCTCTTATTATCTATGGGTCTTATCTTGAGTGCACAACACCTCAAGTGGCGGCTCTTCACCACTCATCTTGGAGTCTCCTTTCCCCCCAAGTGGCATGACTACACTCTCACCATCTATAAGCTTTCTCTTATCTCTTCATCTTTTCTTTTCTTCCCTATGCGTCATTTCCCTTCCTTTTTATGATCATGTGTTCTTCTTTCTGCCTTTTTGGTTTCTATATTGTTTGTCTTTCCATTTATGCTTTACAATTTGTGCACCTTATATTATGTTTTTCTCTTTTCCCTCTAAAAGTGAACTTTCACACATACTTAACCACTTGGTTAAGTTCGTGTTCAATGAGAATCTTCTTTGGGTTTCTCACCATATTCTGCTTAAAAACAAAAACTCATAAACAAAGTGTCACCATAAAATGTGCAATCTTAAAATCAACTCACATCAATTGAATACGTTTGGTTATCATCCTCTTGATCTGTAACATATGTATCTTCGTTGGTGGAACTGAAATCATTTAACATGTCCCATATAAGTGGATCTTTATTGGTGTTTCTTAAACTTCCAGCTCCATGGAAATTGTCCATCTGCCCCATAAAAAATATGTAATATATCCAAATATATGTTAGATGAGTGTATTTAACCTCATATTTTGAAAATAGAAACAAACCTTTGTGGTTTGGTGTTGAAGGACTTTGTCAATCACTAATGTAGGAAAATGAAAACAAAAGTCTTGAAGCCCTTAAACTTGAACACTCACATTGAACTTGAATACTGATGTTTATTGACACTAGCAACAAACCTTAACAACGTCTCAAATTATAGTCGGGGCTCAGTTGTCTTGGCCTGCCTATATCGTGCTCTCAACCACAAAGTGAATTTCAACCAAGACAACATCAACAATGCATGTTATTATTGCAACGTTGGGCATGAGACCGCATCACATGCCTTTCTCCATATATTGAGCCCCTTAGTGATGCAAACATTCCCCTTGTTAAAAGGTTACTTAATTTTTTTCCTTAACACATTTTATAATTTCATATCATGTAATGTGTTAATCAATAACATAATTAATTTTCATAGGTGGTCTCAGTTAGTGTAACAACGAATGAACAATTTCACAACTTTAGTTGCCTAAGTACGCAAAAAAGAATGGACGACGTAAAGTCAAGATAGGTTCGAAACTTCAACTTCCTGTTATTCTTTTCAATTTTCCATAATATACCATTTTTGCACATGTGCTAACCACAAATTTGTTAACAATTCTTGTGGACTCCTTATCGTTGCAATGAACTGAGTCATCTGATAACCATTAAAATATCTCCAGTGAGTTGCGCAATTGCTCCTCTAATTTGTTTTGCGACAGTTAAATACATCAAGTTGATCGAGTTATGCGCCAATTTGGTTTCTGAAAGAGTATTCCAACCAAGCCTTTAAACCTCGATCAACTGCACAAGGAGGACATGAGGGAAAAAATTGATAGATATTGGTCACAATATCATGCATCTTGGATAACAATATGGAACGATCGTCATAATTGTGTTATTCAAGGAATTAAGTTAAGGGTGTGTTTGGATTGGGGAGAAGGTTTGAGGGAGTGGATTTGTAGTGATTTGAGAGTAAAGTGTGAAGAAAGAGATGTTGTTTGGATTAAGGTATGTTAGAGTGAATTTGTGAGGAAAATTTATTGAAGTTGGTGAATGATATGATAGTTATAAGAGTATTTTTAATTTTTTAAAAATGAGTAAAGTGTAGATTTACAAATTTACCCATATCTTTAGAAATATTTAAATAATAAAATATAAGATATTTTTTTATAAATTTAAATTAATTTTTGGTAATATATTATAACTAATTTAGAAAAAAATACAAAATAATGTAAATTTGATAAAAAAAATTTAAATATTTATAATTATAAATATTTAATAAAAAATTATTTTTACATTAAATAACATTATTATCTTTAACTTTATTTTTTTATAATTAGTATAATTATTATATAAATTTATTTCTTTATTATTAAAAAATATATTTATTGTTATTTGTTTATATTTATAATTTATTTATATATATAATATGATTAATTATTTTATTTATATTTGTAATTCTATTTTAAATGAAAATAAAAATATTTTGTATTTAAAATAAAAAGGATAACAAAGTAATTTACAAATAATTAATTATATAAATATTTATATATGTAACTTTCTTCGCTAATCTTCTCTAAATTGCGAAGAAAGTTTAGAAGCTATAGATGT
>Ga0123342_1003656_pt1 | contig 24449 bp, 12 predicted proteins | sample Turbeawhitnodule_FD_89960 | JGI IMG/M metagenome (GOLD analysis project Ga0123342, IMG submission 89960) | Root nodule microbial communities of legume samples collected from Mexico - Turtle bean Mexico white nodule | ecosystem: Host-associated > Plants > Roots > Nodule | place: Mexico: Nepantla... | reverse complement strand
CCAATTATAAGAATATTAATTAAAACAATGAATTTATTTATTATTATAGTCCAATAATCTATGAATAAGGCTAGTGAGTGTGAATAAATATATGCTCATCACACATCAATTCAAAACAAAACCTTGTATGGAAAGGAGTAAACAAAACCTTGTATGGAAAGGAGTATGGACGACCATAGTATGGAGTATCTGGGAACAAAGAAATAGAGTAGTATTTAAGCAAGATAAAGTTGATGTCGAGGAAATATTTCATTTGGCGCAACTCAAATCTTGGTTATGGCTTAAGTATAGGAAGAAAACTTTCATGCACTCCTTTCCAGAGTGGATTATGAACCCTAATCTGTGAATTAAGAGTTGCTCTTAAAGAGAATGGTGGGTGGGGGTGAGGAATAGAGTAAGGAGCTGTTGGAGTGGGTTAATCTTGTGGGGGAAGGGGTAGCAAAGGAAGTATAAAAGGGGTTGGAAAAGAGTATAATGTCTGTAATGTTAAACCTGGGCTAAAATCTTGTTAATAGCTAGGTTGGGAGCATCACACATGGCTAAAACCAATGATAGTCATGTGTTTAATCTAGTTTTGCCAACTGACATTGTCTTCTAAAGGCTAGGAAAGGGTGTTCTGTTATGCAGGTTGTGAAGGTTCGAAAGAGGGGGACTATGAAGCAAAATGAAGCCGAACAAAGTAAAAGGGTGTGGAGTGGATGACTATAGATATCCATATATGGATCAGAAAAGTGTCGAATGGTAAGCTAAATAGATATCTGAATCAAGCCATGGAATTAAAATTATGTAGTAGTGATAAAGGCCCAAGATGGAACTATTGAGGTTGAAACTTGTTTGTAAGGGTGGTGGTCCTGGGACTGAATTGAATATAAATCACCAATATGATGATTATGTTGACACTAGTCTAGTTTGGTTGATAGGTAGAAAATGTAAATTTGTGTAGTTGCGCATGTTGGAAAACCATACAGAAAATGAAGGTGTAGTATGGTGGGTGTGGGAAAATAATAACATTCTTAGATTATGTAAGACATTCATCACAAATTGATTGTTGTACAGGAAAGGGTAGACTATATAAGGGTAAACAAAAATTCTATAGAGAAAAAAAAAACAGGATGAGGAGAACTATATGTGAATCAATTTTGGAGGTGTTAGTTATGTACTTGTAATGAGTTTGCTCTACCTGTTTGTTGTAGGCTTTTGTATAAAGGTCGAGACATCCCAAAAGTATCTCTTTAATTAAATTCATTCATTGTTGATAAAAAATATGTGACTATTTTTTTCTTTTTCGTGATCAAAATAAGATAAATCTATTGGAAATTAATAATCACGTGGATGGAGATCAACTAGTGTTATTTTTTTATTATTTATCTAAATGTATTTCCATTGTTGTGCCAGATTCTATCATCTTCCCTGACGAATTCAAATTACAGACGAACGAAATACTAAATAATAACGATGATGACCAAACTTTAATATGACGTATAATACATGGTTCTATTTGTATTTTTTATTATTGTTTTGCATGTGGCATGAAATTTTGGATCCTCTGCATGATCAATCAAAAGACACCAATTTTCCATGAAATAGTGTGCAAATGTCAACTCCAGAACATTTTATCTTCTTTGCGTAACCAGCTTGCTTTAATAACTATTAGACCATCTATACAATGCAATTATGTGAGTGCTGGTTATGGGTTAATTCCAACAACCTTGAAGTTAATTGACAAACTCGTGAATACCGTGAATGCAAAGGCAAAGGTTTGAAGAAGATGAACAGTAGAAAAAAAAAGAGAAAAACTGAATATGCAAACTTTTATTCAGTGATTCGTTTTACACACTCTGCCTCTTTCATGAACAAAGGAATATATAGACAAAAAGGAAGAGAGAAAAGGGCTTAGTCCAACTAACAAATGAAAAAGGTCCAAAGGAAAAAAAAAACAGAAAAATAAAAAAAGTTGTCCGAATTTAATCATGTGGGAAAAAATGAGACTTCTGTTTTTTTTTTTTAGCTTCGCTTGGTTAGTGTGAAGTCACGCGTTGTTAAGATTAAAGTCGGTGAATTCTTTTAATCATTATTCTTAATTATTGTAGTTTAATGTGTGTAATGCACTTAATTCTATTAATTTAGTCTTGGGAAATGTCTGGATTTTGGTGGTTAGCGAGATCTAGTGTGTTAGGAGTAAGGTCATCTTAGGAGCAAGGTGATCTTTAATGGTGGAGTGTCAGACTATTCAAAGACTTTCTCTCTAGCTCAATTGAATTTTTGGTATTGAATTTCCTCTAAAATTTCATCTGTTTGTTTTTCTTATTCAAATTTGTGTCATAACCTATGTTTTGTCTTTATTCGATTTAGATTTGGTTCTAGATTGGTGATGGTTTGATTTTGGAGTTTCTTGCTTTAGAGTAGTTTGATTGCTTTTAAAGTAGTTTATTGAATATTTTATTGAGTGACGGTAATTAGTGAGTTGTATAAGAATTAGTTCATGATCCATATTATTTATTGTTGCTGATAAAAAAAATATTTATATATATATTAATAAAATAATATTTTGTATTATATAGTATTATAAGGTATGTAGTTAAATTTAAATTTTTTGTAATCTACTATTTATTATGTTCCAAAATATGGGAAGACGTACACCTCTGTATTTCCTAATTAAAGCTTTGTAATGGTGAAGTGGTACTCTTTTAATTTGTCCACAGTTATTATCTTTTATATTCCAAACTACTAATCATGGTGAACCAGGGACACTGGTCTATCCTTTTGTGATCAAGCATACCCTAATGGACTCAAATACTTAAAGCATCGCAGGTGGAAACTGACTTATTAAATAAAACATATCAGAGACACTGATAATATCAAAGTAACTTAAGCAACTAAACCCATAAAAAACGACACCATATCTATATTAATCACGTCTAAAACCAAAAAGGCAAAATCACATCTACCCCAATTAAAGATCCATAGTTAATATCTATTGTTTTTGTGTCTGAAAGTTAATCTTCATATTCATTAATTGGATAAAATACTCCACTGTAAAAGGTGTGGGTGAACTCAAACCACTTTAGCAGACACTTTTGGCAATAGTTTCTTCTGTTACTAATTAAATATTTTATCAGGTTTTAAAAAATTAAATTAGTTAATTTATTGTACAGTATTAAATGTATGTTTTACAATGTTCCTGGCATTAACGAGCTTTTTTTTATTATAATAACAAATATTTCTATTATTTGTAATTTTTTTATTCTTTCTCAACATTAATACATTTATTTTTTAAATTTATTTGGTTGTAAATGTTAATAATTAAAGTAATATTTTTATCATTATATTTTTTTTATACAAAATAAAGTTATTCTACTTTCAAAGAAACTAAAACATTAATTTATTATGTATAGATCTTAGAAAGAGAGAAATTTCTTTGACGTACAACTATAATCACAATGAATATTTGGGAAATTACACTAAATAACAAGGAGACAAAGTCTTTTTTTTTTTCTTTTGACCTGACATGTTTATATTCTGAAATTGAACTAAGTTGTTGGATTTTTTAATAGATAATTTGATTTATATATTGATATTCTAATATTTTTTAAAGAGATTTATGTTTATCAGAATTATATGGACCAAAATATTATATGGACCAAAATATGATTATATTTTGGTATTTTTTATCTGAAAACCTGATTTCTCTCGTATAGAGAACTTGATTTCTCTAGTATAGAGAATTTTTATACCTGCATTAAGAGGTACCCAAATACCAAATCCTCGTATTTATTTAATTTTTATTATTGATTAAAAAAATGTATAAACCTCCGAAGAGCACTGGGAGATAGTTAATATAATATTGACTATGAGTGGTGATATGTTAAGAAAAAAGTAAAAAACATTCACTTAACAAACTATTAAAATAATATTTTAATCATATTTAATTTATTTTGTAATTTAAAATATTATTAGAATATGATGTCATGTATATATTTTTACTGTATCTAGTGTTAAATAAAATATTTCTTTCCTATAGGACCAGAGAGGTACAAGTTGTTTATACCTTGGGAAGTTTTTCCATGGTAGACTGAGGATGTCGATTACTATAACCTTATGTAAATATTTGTAATTATAAATAACATTTTTATATGTGTTTTTTATTTTGTTTACAAAAACAAATATATTCGATAAGTATGTAAGCAAGAAAGATAAAATTTATTTTTGAAGCATTTTATCCTTAATTGAAGATTTTTTTATCGTTGATACATGGGTTAAATGATTATAAATTGAACGAGAATGTTTACAAACATTTTTATAATTATTTGAAACAAAATTTATTAAAGATTTACAAGAAAACAGTAAGAAATGGAAACTAAAGAAAGAGATAAAAGTGTTTAGATATTCCAATCCTGATTTTGTTGAATATTTTTCAATCTGAAATTAGCTCTATTTTGATGTTTCTGATTTTGACAAGTCCTTTCCCATACCTGGGAACAAGCGTCACCCTAACACTGTCATCATCGTCAGCTTCCAACTCCTCTAACAAATCCGTAAGTCCCAGCCTCAAACAAGTTTTCATACTCTTGTTTTTGTGCTTGTGCGTATGAGCCACACTCACAAAACTTCCTGCAAATTCTGTATTATCTGGTCGAATGACCTTATCATCTTCGTCATTAACAAACACATCAAATTTCACAGGTGTGTTTCTATCAAACTCAATCCCTTCGATCACCAAAACCTCTTCCTCCTCTTCCTTCGCCTTCTTGCTCCTCGACTTCTTCGGCCTTACAACCCTTGTGCTCACAACTGAATCCAACACCAGGGGGAACTTCACATTCCTTGAAGTCTCAGCGGCACGTGCTGCACCAACACCAAAATTTTGTGTCACTGCTACCTTCCGAGCCCTTGACTTAACCGGTGTGGGCCTGGAGTTTAACCATGGAACGTCAACATCTTGGTAAACATACCCTAGTTTTGTGGTGTCAAGGCAATCCTTGACCTTCACACGCACAAGGTTCTTATCCTCATCGTAGAAGAGAAGCCCGGATTCTAACCAATCCGAGTCACTGAAATCCCTTCTTTTCCCACCAAGTGTTTTCCATATGGACCACATCCTATCTATATTGGAATGATGAGAGAAGAAAATGGGGTCTCTTGCAGCCGAATAGAAAGTTCCCATGTTCTCAATGTTGGGCTGGTCGATATCACCGGTCCATACATGAACAGGTCCATGTGGAACGTTCTCTACGGATCCACCACCCGGGTCGGGTTCATCTCCAGCACGGTAAGCATTTCCAAGGAACAGTCTAGGAGTTTTCCCATTAGACACAACTTGCCTATACATTATGGTAAGGTTGGAGGAGATTTTTCCATCGGCATCAGGATCCTCAATGTCGAAGTCAAGGTCAACGAGTGTTGGAGGTTGATGATTAGAATTGCGAAGAGGATCATAGAGAGGTGATTTAGGGTCTGCATAAATGGAAGGAAGTTGCATGCCCTTGGGAGCATCCCAGTTCCAAAACGGGAGGGCGAAGGTTGGGTCGTTGATCAAGCTCCCCAAGATTCTTTCGTAGAAATAGAGATACCATCGATGGAAGGGAAAGAAGAGCCAAGAGTTGTGGACTTGGAGATCAAGGTCAGGGAACCCAACTTGGTGATATGCACCGTCACAATAAGCACAGTGGACGTTGGCTTGCTGCATGAAACTACGTGGGTCATTGGATGGGAGTTTTTTCATTAGGTCAAGAGCTTTTTTGTATTTGGCTAGGTAGTCATCAGTGACCAAATGTGCTGCTGGTCTGACACGTAAGGGTTGGTTAGAGGGAGGGAACTTGAAATCAATGATTTTGGAAGATGGGGGGCAACAATTGATGGGTTTTACACCTTCGGCTAGGTCTGGTGGACCACATGTGGTTAGATCGGGAGGTAAAACCGGAGCTGCAAAAGCAAAAGGGTTGTTATTGAGAGTAACAGCTCCACAAAGCCCTCCTAGGCCAAGTAGAACGTTCCTCCTGTTTTCTACAATATGTGGGGGTTGTTCTTCAGAAGGGTTTGGTGTTTGATGATTCGGATTTCCTCTGCATGTCACTCTGGGAATGTGATTGTGCTTTGGCTTTCTAGTTTTAGCTGATTGGAATTGTGAAAATGGATGCAAGGAAGAAGGGGGAGTGATGGAGTTGGGAGAGACGTTATTAACTGAGGAAACAAAAGAAAGATAAGAGATAGAAGCCATTTTCTATCATAAAAAACCACACCTTCTCTACCCTTTTATAATGAACTACTCATGAAGAACTTTCTTGAGATTTCGTAAACTTTTTGAACTCCAAAGCAAATTTTTGGTAACGAGGGCAGAAAAAATAGGTTGACGTTGGTGGTTAAAATTGGTGGTTGATAATAGTTGAATTTAACACCAACGTGTGCAATTTGAGCTCTAGCTTGTACTGGTTTGGGGACCTCATTGATTCAGATTTAGTAGGCATCTATGTAAAATCCATGTACACATATTCAAATCATGAAGGTTTTGCACGCAAACTCCAACTAATCGTGGAACGAATATTCAAATTACCATGCATGCATGAACCAATATGTAATTGAAATAATTATGTTTCAAAATATTAAGAACTGAAATTAGATTAATTCAATTTCGATTTTATAAAATATTAGATTTAAAGTTTACTTTTTTTAATATAATATCAGAATTATTCAAACTATATTTTTCTTATTTGTATTGTTCAAAGTTTTTTCTTCACCTCAATTCCATCTTGGTTTAGTTTTCTTTGCTTTAAACTTTTTCTTTGCCAATATAATGGGATGGTTGAAGAGACTAATTTTAGCGAGTGTTTGTGTTGAATTTATTGTGTCACCGGTTATTAGATCGTTATTGGATCATCTATAAATATGTAGTCTCAAATACAAATTGGTTGGTATGAGGGATAGAAAATGGATTAAAGATCTCACGATACAAAAATATTAAGTATTATATTCATTTTTTAATATAAAATATTATATTTTATTTGAAAACATGAATTGTTTTGAGATATTTAGCAGCAATATTTGTCCTTAGTCTTATGCATAGAGAGAAAATCCAACTCGGCGGCTTGAATGGGACTCTGATATAAGCAATCTGTGTTTTCTATTTGAATTTGGATTCAGTGATAAAGAAATGAAATTTGGATTCTGGGAACACAAATCTTACAATGCAGCATGCACCTGTGCTTTGCTGTTACCATAGATTAGCAAGTTTGGCACGTGGATTGACTTTGTGTTCAAATATTTTTAATTTATTTCCATTCACACACACATATAACTATAACAACTTATTCTTCATTTTCCTTCTTTTTACGATATACAAAAGACTTATTTCCTGTAATTATTAAATTAAAAAAATTAAAACAATAACTCTCTTAAAATTATTATTAAAATAATTTCATCTTATATATACTTGCGTTTTAGACTTATCTTCTTAATGAATTCATATTTTAAAAACTATGTCAACTCGCCTTTTCATTTTTTGTGGATGGTTAAGATTAAAAAATTAAATAAATAAAGTATTTAATTCATAACTTCAAATTTTAAAATTAATTTTTAGGTACGAATAACTTCATAATAATTAATGTACATATGTTTAATTAATAATGATAAAATAACTAAGAATAAAATATGTTTTTCAGATAACACGTATTGTATGTTTTCAATTTTAGTATAATAATAACAAATTAATTAATCTTCGTACAAAAATTTAATTTTTTTTAGTTTTAACTCCATCAAATAATTATTTCGTTAAACATTACTGTGATATGGTCACATAAAAAAATAATAATATGAAAATATTATTGATATCACTTAGTTTTACTTTCATTGGTTAACCAGTGAGGTAATTATTTATGAAGAAAAGATATTACCGCACGAAGAAGATAAGTGTTCCATTAATGGGTCTTGATTTTTGTTAGTGTTCCAGCTCTGATATACTCATATATAGTTTAGGTGTTGAGTTTAAGACACATTTGGGAGCAATTTTGGAAGTTTTATTAGGTTTGTTTAAAACTCTCTTTCAACTTTTAAAGTCGTTTGTAGGTATAGTTAAATCAGAAAATAACATAGAAAATATGAGAAATTTGAGTTATTAAGAATTTACAAATAAAATATAGAAATGTTGACATATATTTAAGACTTTATTCAAGCAAATAAACATGTGTAACATATTTATAAGTCTAACAACTTTAATAAATATAAAAGATGAAACAAATATGTATTCTAAAATAATTGTATTAAGTATATCACAAATTAAAAATTAACATTTATCTTATTATGAAAAATTTTAATATGCATATAAACTTCAATTATATAGTATAAGTTAAAAATAATTATTATATAAATAATTGTACAGTGAAAAATATGTAGTACATACTAGTGATATAGATTATAAGTGGAACAAAATTATCTCTTTTTAACAATGAGTTAATGTACTAGATGTCATAAAACCACAAACTAATACAATATACTATATCAGGTATCTAACTCCTCTCATCCGTTTAAAAATTACATAGTTAATTTTAATCCACTCATGCATATATGAAATGGGGTTTATTTGACAATATCTTTGTGTTTGTTATGATAATAAACAAAAATCAAGATCAAACATTTATTTTTAATTTGTATTACGAGGTGGACTTTAAACCTAACTGAATCTCATAAAACCGGCTCATGGGGTTGAGGTTTGCACTCACTTATATACAATGAAAGGCTCTGATCCCTATTCGATGTACGATCTTCAATACACCCCTCACGCTAAGACTGCCAACTCGTGCGTGAGACTATATATTATGGGTGGTCCGATAGCGGGTGACACCAACACAAACACTCACTATGATATACTCGAAATGACTCTGATACCATATTAAAAAGTAAACTTTAAGCCTAACTCAACCCCATAATTTATTTTTGTTTATTTAACATATTCTTAAATTGTTTACTAATAATTCATATAATTTTGATTTATAATTATAATTGATTCTACCATCATTCTTAATTTTAATATATAAATTTATTATTATAATATTATCATTTAAATATTAAATATTTAAAATATTTCCGTGCGTTGCACGGGTTAATAAACATATTTAAACATCTACAAATTATATATTATATATATCAATACAACACATCTGATGAGCAAAATAAAATTTCACAAAGAAAAAATTATTTCATTACTCTTGGATTGAGATTCGTTGTGAAAATTATCATTCGTGTAAGAATTATCATTCACCAAGCAAAATGAATTTGGAAATTATCATTTGTTTTCTTGATAAAAATTACTATATAAATAATAACTAATAAGAACTGGAAAAAAAAATTGAAATCTTATTTTTATTTTTTTTAAATCTCGAATTGATGTTCCTTTATATCCATAGCATAATGAATACCATCTTCAATAGAAAAACCTTTTTTAAACCATAAATATCTATATTTATTTACAACATGAAGAGGCTATAAAATATGCAATGAATTATATTTTGTCTGGCATGAGCACAACATTGGAGAGTAGCACAAGTATATTTCTCAAGTAGGAGAAGTCGTGTCAAATTCACAAGTGCATGGTTTGGATTTTGTTGGAAAAATATATATTTAATAATTACACACGTGTATCATTTATTACATTACTTTCCAATTCTTTTAAATCCCCTCTTCATTTTTTATATAAATTTTAATTGAAAATAAAATAAATTTGATGTGAATATATATTTTTTATAAATATTTAGACATTTTAAATTTATATTGAAAAATAGAACAAAAATAAGATAGATTTGGAATTGGTGGGCCAAACCAAGGGTATCCTAAATATATTCAACAACGAAAATGTCGGTGGGAAATGTCTTCCGTAGCAAATTAATATACTATCATTTTGAAAAAGACAAATTCATTTATTTATAGAAACACAGTTAAATTACATAAAAAAATATATTTACGGTTTAAATTATAATTTTTTAAATATGGTGAAGAATAAAATCCATTTATTATAGAAAAATTATTAAAAAAAATTAATTTTAAAAATTATAAATGATTAGTTATTATATTGATTAAATTAAATATTATTTTATAAATAAGAAATTATTAATATTTAAAATAATATATACTATTAATAAAAAAAATTAAATTAATTTTTAAACTAATATTTAATTAACTATCACATTAGCACTTTATATTTTAAAATTAATAATTAAAAATTTAATAATTAATTAAATACCAATAACATAATTAAATATCAATTTTTAGTTCATAAATAATATATAATTTAATCAATATAATAATTAATTTTTTTATTTAAAATAATTTTTATTTAATAAATTTGTGTGGTGATTTTTTTTTTAGTAAATTATAAATTTGGAATATGTGGATGTTAAATTAAATAATACTATTTTAATCATTATGGTCACTATAATATATTAAATAATTTAATTAAATTCTTAAATGCATAATTTTTTTATAATCAATATTTATTTACGTTTTAAAATATTATATGATTAAAGTAGAGTTATAAAATGAAATGTTAAATAATTAAAATTATTTTTAAAATTAATATAAGCAATAGTATATAAATATGAAAAACAAACAAGTTAACTCCCACTTGTCAAATAGAAATATAAATGTTTGAAATGATTGAGATGATATCTAAAACAGGTGGTGGATGATAAATCAAACTGTATTAAAGAGAAAAACTCAATGATTTTGACTTTTTGTTTGGACAAATTTTTAAATTATAAGTATTTAATCTTGCAGGTAAAACTTAAACCAACTTATGACTTTTGAGATTAGACCTGACTAATACCTAAAACAAATTATTATTAATAATAAAACTTCATATTTAAAAACATTAAATGATTAATTGATTAAATCAATATTTTTTGTTAAATAATAAGTGTGAGCATAAGTTATATTTATTAAACACATTGTAAATTGGATTTTATTATATTAGTTTAATAGTATTAATAATGCATATATAATTCATTGGTTTGAATATTTTTTATTATTTTTATTATTCTTATTTATTTGTATTATATTTTAAGAAAATTATTCAGAAAACTATAAATATTATATACTTTTTATAATATTAAATTTATTTACGAAAATGGCTATTAAATTCAATTACAATGTTATTATATAATTTTTTATTGGATTATTTTATAATATATATATATATATATATATATATATATATTGAAAGGCATGCGAAAAAATTATGAAGGTAATAGTAATAATAGGAGTTGAATTAACAATTTAATCTACTTTAATATTCATTATCAACCTCCAAACTATTGGAGGATGTACCCTTCTCTATTTTCTAACTGCACCTCTACGAGACTAGGTCCAAATCTCTTCGCATAGCCCATTTTTAACGTTGTTTCTGGTGTTTCTTCTTACACCTCAACAAATGTCTTTCTGCACCCCATCATTTACGGGAAAGATTGTTTTACCCTTTTTAAAAATGATTTCAGGATTTTTTTTTTCAAAATATTTCTGAAACATACTTTCCAAAACATATTTTATGAGTTTCGAATTGATTACTCTGGAAATTAAAAAAATATGTTATAAAAAAGATTTTCTGGAATGATTTTTTATTTTCCAGATTTTCTATTCCAAAAATATTCTTTAGTTAGGGAACTCCTATTTCAAAAACACTTTTTACGTAGGAACTTTTATTTCAAAATTATCCAAAATTGATAAGGATAATTTTAATATTTCAGATAATGTAGGGGTCTAGAAAGAAAAATGTAAGGGTATAGAAAGAAACACTCTCCTTTTCATTCACAGAAAACTTACTCATTTAATACAACCAATCAAACAAAAACTACTTATATGTATTTCAGGGATTTATTCAGCAATTTTACCAACTATTTTTTCTAATAAATTGATTTTTAATTTAGAATGTTTTTAATAACATTTTTTAGGTGGTTTCTAGGCCAAATTTTGTTTAAAAGAAACTTACATTGCCTGGATTGAATTACCAGAAAAAATAAAAGAAGAGAAATAGATTATAATAGGCAGATAGATGATAGAATGTCAAAATTGCATCTTCCAGCATTCTTCAACAAATGAGAAATTATACTTTATCTCTTTCAATAACAAAATATTTATTCCATAGATCAGATCACCAAATATTTGTAGTCTTTGTTAACTTTTTGTATTTAGATTTTGCAATTTATAAAATAAATTAATAAATTAGAATTATATATCATATAAAATTAATTAAGTATTGAGCACGGAAGAATTTATGTTTTTAAAATTACCTCTCTAAGGACATAGAATTTTACATAAAATTAATAAGATTAAGAGTTTTTTTAATTAGATAATCAACTTATTTATAAATAAAAAAATAACATAAACAAATTTTAAAATTAAAAAATACTACAAAATTATTTTGTAGACAAAAGAATATTATTATAAAGTTATTATAATTATATAATTTTTTAAATAATTTATTTAAATTTTTTTAGTACTTTTGTTTACTTTTTAAAAGAACTATTTGATTTTTTTATTTGAATAAACATTTTATTGAAATAAATTTATCTAATAAGTATGATTTTTTTTATTTTATTTTGTAAATTTAAATATTTTTATTTTTAAACTTACACTACTTTTACATATAATTTTTACATATAATGAAATATTAGTTATTTTAATTTATAATTTAATTATATAAAAAATTAAAATATAATCTAATAAATATTAAAAATAAAATAATAATAATTTTCCTATAAAATAAAAATAGATCAAAATAAATTAAGAATAGGAAAAATATTAAAATAAAGAAAACTATTGAAAGAAAATTTAATAAATTAAAAGGTAAATAAAATATTTTATAGTTTATAAATTAAAAAACGGCTGAAAGAATCTGAGATGTAACATCACTAGGAGTCAAAAGATAAAAATAAAATAATATAGTTTGGACAGGAAATGGTGGAGGATTTGGTGGTGGAGAAGGACCATGTGAAATAGCTGAGTCAGATCATTGTCACGTTTGACTGTGAAAATGGATAAGATTTCACTAATTTTAATGATTCCAACACATCAATGCCACGTGGCATCTTTCTTTTTCCCTTTTTCACATATATTCAGTCATTAACTACACTTTTATTACTCACTCAAATCTATTATAAACAACTTTTCATTTTAGCACCAAAATTAATTTTTTTTTATGTATCAGATCTCTCTTACTTTATATCTTATCTACTTTTTCTGTTCGGATAGAGTTACCACGTTGACACGCGCTTTCTCTCTTCCTATTGCAACTATATATATTCAACATCAATCACTCATTCTTCATATCACCATCAAATCTCATTCTTCACCTACACCTGTTTTTATTCCTATTTTTGGTATGCTACCTCCCCACTTTTTAACATTTTGTATACATTTGTTCATACCATGATCATTTCTTATTGTTCAAAAGTTGATAGTTTTTTCATCTTCATTCTGCAGTTAAGTATCTTACAGATCTCGGTGCATTTCTTTGAGAGTGCTCATTGGAAGTTAATTGATAGACAGAGGAAAAGATGTTGGGAATTTTCAGGGAGAAGTTGGTTAATGCACCCAAGGAGCTGAACAGTCCAGCTTCTTTGAATTCGTGCGCTAAGCCCAAGCCAAGCAATGAAATCCTGAAGGATTTCATGTCTTGCAATTCCTCCAATGCTTTCTCCATGTGCTTTGGAAATGATGCTTTGCTGGCCTATTCCCCTTCAAACAACCCCTCCACTCATCACAGGTATGATGATTATTGAAGTTCTTATTATGATGAGTGCATTCCCTTTTCAAATTCCATGGCAGATGTTGTTAATGAATCTATTTGAGAAATGGGTTTATGAATTTGTGAGCTGTGTTGGTAATAGAGAAGAAAATTGTGACAGGTTGTTTAGTGGTTTGGATGACATATACTGCGTTTTCCTGGGTGGGTTGGACAACCTTAGCAAGGTGAACAAGCAGTATGGGCTATCAAAGGGAACAAATGAGGCCATGTTTATCACTGAAGCATATCGCACACTTCGAGACAGGGGTCCATACCCTGCTGATCAAGTCCTCGTAGAACTCGAAGGAAGTTTTGGATTTGTGATCTATGACAACAAGCATGGAACAGTTTTTGTTGCATCTGTAAGTAGTCTCTTTCCTTCATCTCTTCATAGTAGAACATGTATGTTGGATTTAGAAAAGGAATGTATGATTTGACAACAATGTGTAGCATAAGATTGTGCAGCTAATTTTTGTGGACTTACCCAAATGTTGTATGTGTTTGATCAGGGTTCCAATGGGCAGATTGGGCTCTACTGGGGTGTTGCAGCTGATGGTTCGGTAGTAATCTCTGACAATGTGGACCTTATAAAAGCAAGCTGTGCTAAATCATTCGCACCATTTCCAACTGGTATGTAAATGTGATTTCTCTTTACCTTTGGAAAATCAGGTTTTGTAATGTAGCATATGAAAGTAATAGAATTATAAGATGATGGTAAAATGGTGCATTTGAAAGGGTGTGTGTGGAATTTAAGCATAAGTGGGGTTGGAATTGCAGGGTGTATGTTTCATAGTGAGCATGGTCTGATGAACTTTGAACATCCAAGGAGGAAGATGAAAGCAATGCCAAGAATTGACAGCGAGGGGGTTATGTGTGGGGCAAACTTCAACGTTGACTCTCAATCAAAGATCCAAATGATGCCGCGTGTTGGAAGTGAAGCTAACTGGGCTACTTGGGGAATATGAATATGATGAGACTCACTCTTCTTTTTTAGCCCTTTTGAGATATTTTGTTTTCTTGTTTGCTTCCATTACTGTGTAAAGATTCAGGCTTCAATGTTGAACATGACTTCTGTAATGTCTAATATGAATAACAAGAAGTTTTAGTTTTGAGATCTAATTTCCAATACTTGATAGGTGTGTAGGAAAAAATAATAAAGGTGCAAAAAGGAATTGGTGATGAAGCCCAATCAACAATACGTATGAGGCTGCTTCTTCCTGCACCTCCATAGAATTTCGTATTTCCAAAAATGCCTCTCTGTAATATTTCGGATTACATAATCCAGAAGTCATTTTTTAAATTTGTAATTAGCTTATGGATTATATAATTCATAAGTCTCTTTTCAAATGCATGATTACTATACGGATTACTTAATCCGAAAGTCTTTTTTAACTTCTGGATTATGTAATCTGAAAGTCTTTTTTCAAATGTGTTTCTGGATTACATAATCCAGAAGTTATTCTATGAAGGTGACACAAGAAGGATAAAAATGTATTTTCATATTGTGTATGGAGGTGCAATAAGAAACAGTCTACTTATGAATATCACACGTTCAGTCAGTCCCATTTAAAACATGTTCATCGTATCAAAGCCAGAAATCATTTAATATTCTTAATCGAATCCGAAACAACCTATATTAAATGTAATAAAGGGTGCTAATGTTGATTAGTGTAATATGCTATCAAAAAGTTAATTGGATTAGACTTTTCAATCCATTGCTCATCTCACAACCTCTGTAAATTTTTCAATTATTCTAATTATTCATTGCTATGTCAAATATAATTTAATATTTTTTATTCATTATTTTATTAATATCATATTACATTATTTTAGTAATTAATAAATATTGATTGCACTGAAAATTATGAATGTTATTGGTTTATATTTGTATACTTACATGCAAATCTACATTTTAGTTCTGGTTCTAGTTTAATATTTTTTTCATAGCATTTTTCTATTTACTTAAAATAAAATATATTTTTTTAAATTGTTTAATTCTATTTTACTTTCAGGAAATCCTTCTTTCTTAATCTAATTGTTTATAATAATTTTTATTTTTTTCAAAACCTTAATATATGAAGGGAATTACACCAGATCTGTGAAAAAACCAATTTTATACATATCAACCCATTCAATCTATGCCAAATCCGAAGCAAGTACACCTTGTCTCACTCCTAATCCATTTAATAGTGAACAAATTTGGTTTTTCTGTTTACTTTACATTAATGTGCATTTATTGAGATAAATACGAATGCTTTAAAGCCTTCCTGTATAACATAAATTTGGGTAGGAGAAGGGTACTTGCAGTATAAACGCTAGTGATACAGTTCTGGAAAAAAAGTTAATAAAGATTTATGGAATGTCAGTACATATAAATAGGACAATGCATAAATCAATAGATCAGAGACAAAATCCCACCCCTCTCATTCTTCCCATGGAATGTCATCAACATTTTCTAATACTGATTTACACATGATATAATTACTTTGTGTATAACATTTTAGTATAATGTACCAACAAAAAGGTAAAGAAATATAAAATCATATAATCTTGTAAGAGATGGAGTGGTCTTTTCATCATGTATACTGTATTGGTAGGGTTTAGGATCAGCACGACTGAGATTCTAATATGACATTTGATTCAGACCAACCGACTTATTAATAACGAAATTGATTAATACTTAATATTTGTTAATTTGCTTTTATTAGGTTTATTAACGACAAAAAGACCACAATAATTATATAAGTAAACACAAATCTTAAAAGATCACGTACGCAATCATCTAGTATTAAATATTGAAAATCAAGTGTAGAAGTTTGACTTGAGCGTCAGAGTCTCTATTGCAGATATCATCAGCTGAGTTTAAGGAAAGGGAGAAGGAGTGGAAGAGCAAGAATAACCGAAGTTCGTATGAGAGAAAGAAGTGAGGTAGAGACCGATTGAGGAGTCGTTTTCTTGACTCCAACTCCATTCAAAAATATATAATATAATATAGGGTAGGATACATAAAAAAAAAATACATTCCTGTGTAGTGGCAGGTTAAATGAAGTTAGGGAGAATATTATTCTCCAACTTAGATCAGAATTTGATAATTACAATTCAAAAACCATAAGGATATCTTCTCTCTCCGAAAATTCATATATTAAAGGGTTCTACTATTGATCCGTGGCAATGCAATGATAGAAGAAACGCCAGGCAAAAACAAACCTCGAAAATAGAGTGGGCCAAGATGCCATACACTGTTGTATTAAAAAGGAACAAATATGAGAAGAGCATGTGAAGTATAAGCCCACAGATAAACATCCTTGAGGTATATAACAGTAATAGAATATCATAATATCAATAAACAAGTCTGCAACCAGAATTCCTTATGGCCCAGAAGCAAAGAATGATTCTCAACCAGTGGTGGTGATCAATCTTGCCCAATCAAATCCATCTTATATCATTCCAACACATGCACATTTACATATCCACAAGAATCTTCCATCACATTCTGTCACTTCAGTGTGCTGGAGCAGACCCCGTATCCATAGTCCTCCCCATTACAAATTACTCAGAAACCATTAAGAAAATACAACAAAACAAACAAAATTCTCTATACTTTTGAACAATGTTAAGCTACTTGCATACATTAGTGTAACATTTTATTACAGGAAATGATAGAGAGATGCACTGGCAAACTCACTGGGTTACAGTTAATTGGACCCCCTTGCTTGAATCTGAAGCTGAAACTAAAATAAGACAGCTCCAAATACTTCTCCTTATAAGACTTATAAGTGCAGAAAGACAAGTGGATATTATGATCCATCTGAAAACAAGAACACTTTTTTCTATTCCGTATGAAACACAAACACCACAAATAACTAATCTATGAACATGGGTTACCATTCTTTTTATACTTCCTCTTATCAGGGTTTGATGTCAGAATCATCCCAAGGATTATTTGGATCAGTTGAGACCAAGGAATCAATGTCCTCCCAACTCCAATAGTTGGACATTTCCAAACCAGAACTTGTCGCTGCTATCTCCCATGGCTGTGTCCTGTTGCCACCACTAGGAATTGTACTGTTCACGGTTGGCTCCTCCAGTATTTTAAACTCTTCACCGTAGTTATACACACTGGAAGATTGCAGAGAGTTGGATACTGCACATGTGTTTATGTCAAAAGAGTTTGAGGTTGTGAAAGGGAAGAGAAGGTTTTGGTTTTGAGGTAAAGGCAGAGTTGAACTCAGAAAGATTCCATTGCCAATAGCAAAGTCTCTGCCTTCTGAAACTTTGGTACTCGTCAGATTCTGTTGTGGCAAGCACAAGGATCGGTAGAGAGAGGAAGGTGTGGTTTTGTGATCATCCACTGGAAGAGGAGGAATTGTGAGGTGGGTTGTCAACTCACCATCCATGTTGCTGCCATTTGAGGTGGTGGTTGTAGCTGGGGTTGATTTCTTGACTCGCTTATTCTTTCTACCACCACCAACGGGAACGTTGCGCAGAGTTCCACCTTTAGTCCAGTGCCTCTTGCAAGCTCTGCAGAAATGGCGAGGTTGAGACTTGTTGTAGTTGTTGTAGTAACAGAATTTGGTGTTAATGGAGTCACATCTTGGACACTTCAAAGGCTCTGATGGCTGAGTTTGTTGCTGCTGTTGTTTCCTCATAGGAGTAGGCTTTGGGAGCTCCAAGTTTTGAGCCTGCAACAAATTCTGGTCCCAATCAAGCCCTCTATTAGAAACCTGCTTAGAACTCAAGCCCATATCTTAAAGTCACCCCCCGAAAGCACTACTAACCAGAAAAAAAGGAGTAGTTCTTTTGTTGTATGCAATTAGATCAGAAAGGTGGAGATTTGGCAAATTTATCCTTTTGATCTGAAGGATAACAAGGGCATGAGATTGCTGCTTATAGCCCAAACCCTGTGAAGGTCTAAGGAAATTGGTGAGTGAGAGTGGCTTGATAGAAGGAAAGGCCTAGGAAGCTGAGAAGAAGTGAGCATGTCTTTCTCTAATCTGTCTACATCTAATACCTATTTATGATCTTATCTATCTGTAAAGGATCAATAATTATAGGAAGAAGACCAGAAAAAAATTACTTGAAGTGGTGTGTGGTAGTAGTGGAGGAAAATGAAACCACATAAAACTTATGCAGAGTATAGTAACCAGTTCAATTTTGGTTTTCTCCATACAAGTATTATAAAAGGGGAATGGGAAGATGCTTAACCCCTAAGGTGAAGGTGGGTGGGTGGCACGTGGAGGGTTTTAGGCCATTGATAGTGCTTTGTGTTTTGGCTGTAAAAGGAACGTAGATGTGCATGATGCTGTGCTATAATAATTTAAGTAGCAAACTTGGCCACCAATAAACACAAAGTTGGCAAAAAAGAAGGCAAGTACACTACGGTCATGTTTCTCTTAAGCGATTCACATTTGGGGAAAGGGAAGTGAGGTAATAGTGGGGCCTAAGATTCTTAGGAATGGTAAAAACAGTTGGCAACACACATGCTTTCTTGTGGGACACAAGGGAAAGAATCCATCTAGTTTATGGACCTATGTCATGTGATTACATGTTGTAAGTTGGGTATATCTCTATGTTGCATGCACGTGTTGCTCTCATGTCTTTGCCCTATCGCTCTTCTTCATTCAACCATTGTATCTTAGCTCTCTGCATTTTCATTTCTTCTGTGCAACAAAACAACATTATGCTTCGTTTTGTTTTTACAAGGTGTACTTGCTCTGGTGTTTGTCTTCAGCATTACAAATTCAAGGGTTCTGTAAGTGTACATTTGAGTACAAAATCTTTATCTTAATTTGTATTCTTGCTCAAGGATTTTTGGTCAACAAAAACTTCATTAATATCATAAACCCTAGGGGCATGCCCACACCATACACAATGTAATAGACTAACAGATGTTTAAACCCTCTAATAATGTAGGAACTTTGTAGTTTAGGAAAGACCATTATCAGCATAAATTGTGTATGGTTAAGAAACCTATAACAGACAAATTTGATTGAAGTATGCTCAGATATCAGTCTTAAAATAGTGTAAAAACAATTGAATTTTTAAAATGACCAGTGGAAAGTGTCATATCTGAATGTCTTGGCACCAAATGTATACAATGGACTCACACCAGCCGACACTTGTGAGCAAAGAATAACCCAAGTGTCTCACACACCCTCATTAATGTGAATTTCAAGTCAATTACTACTTCAATTAGGTGATGGAAAAAAATTAAAGAAAAATTCTATTAGGAATTTGGTTTAATTCTAATTCATCCTCTTAAAAGTCAGTTTCTAAAAGTAAAAGTTGTCCTCACTTTATATATATAATTGTAAATTAATGTTTTTTAATCAATAAATAAATAATCATCTCAGGAGTAGATCAACCTTTATATAGACAAACACATCCTCTCTCTCCAAACAAATAAAAATTTGCAAAAATTCGTCTACAATTTTCACAAAAACGCACACAGCTAAAAATCTACCATTTAGAAATCCGCCACATAAACTAACATCTCTTACAATCAACTTGATCAACCTTATGATTATAAATTGGTGTTAACGATACATAAGATAAGTAACATGTTCAATAAATCTCAATAAAATCGATTATGGTATCATATCAAAATAAAATAATTCATACATTCATAAAAAAATTATAGAAAGAAAATAATTGATTATTAATTATATATAATATCTAAAAATTAAATAAGTATATATAATTAAATTTTATCGTAAAAGATGATTAAACATGATTGTGAATTTTTCTTTTATTTGTCGTGATACGTTCCAAAATCTCCTGGTGCAGATAGAAGTGATATGAGTTGTGGAATAAATGAATTGAAGATACTATTTTGCACATGGTATTTTCATCATTTTACAAGTTATTTCCTATTCTGAATTTTGAGATCACCCATCAAAGAGAGTCATAAGAAGTGGGTGGAATAATATATTTCACGCATGAATGAAACGTTAACACTTAATCACACAATAATAATAAATATAAATTTAGTGGTGGTGGCTGTCATAATATTAATTATTAATGTTGTTATTATTATTAGTAAATCAAAAGCCACATGCAGATGTATAATTAAGACACGAGTAGGAGAACAAAGATTACAAATAAATGTGCGCTTGATTGCATTTACAATTTTAAAAGATGGATTTTTGTAATAAACAAGTGTCTTAAGGAATCGATAACAATAAAGTACGTTAATAATATATTTTAAAAATTATTTAGGGTAGTGATTAATATTTGAATAAAAGATTAGTAATTGAAGGAAAGGAATGATGGTGGGTTGGTTAAATAGTATAGTGTGATGAAGTGGTACAAGACAAAACAGAGAATGTTTGTCGGACAAATGAAAAAGGAAACACCCAATTACATCTAAGTTCAATCGTAGTCACTTAACACCCCCAAAGACTCAATGATGCAAATAATTTAAAAAATATTTTTCTTAAAGTTAAAATGGGTGTCATATTTAACTCGTAATCAAGTGTACTTTAAATATTTTTTTCCTTTAACTTAACGGATCTCTTAAAATATGTATTTTTTAAAGATAAAATTGTGACAAAGTTTTAAGTTTTAAAAGGAATAATATTTTATATATAATTATGTAGTATAGATACGGATATGGACATTGACACGATATAGATATAGATACGGAGATACGTATAATCTCTAAAATAGAGGATAGGGAGACACGGATCTATATATTATATAATTTTAAATTATATAAATTAAAAATAAATATTTATGTGCAAAAGTATATTTCATATTCTTTTGGGAGCAGGAAGATATTTTTATGACTGATTCAAAAGAATTTGTTCTTATTTTTATAATTATAATAAAAAATTATACAATAAATTTGAATTTTTAGAAAGTTATTATATTTATACCTTTTAAAATTATGTTAGAACCGTGCTAGAATTTTCAAAAACTCAACAAATATTTTTTTGAATTATTTTTTTGAATTGAACATTTTACCGATAAATATCCTACAAGTGTCGTACGAGTATCAACACGGATACGCCACTTAAGAAGAAGTGTTCGATCCTATAATGATATTATTTTAACGGATTTAAATTAAAATATGGAGATTGTTCGTGAAAATTGGAACAAAGTTTTAGGAACAAATCCTTCTTAATTTTGAATTGAGGAATTTAGCTCAATAGTTTTACATTTTTTAGAGTAAGAAGTCATTAATACTCTAAATACACGTTCTTTCCTTAATTTACTAAAAACGTCTCTTAAAACATAAAATCCTAACAAAATTTCAAACTTTAAAATAAACCATACTTCAAATACCACGATCAATCCTAAACGATTCTATGTCAACAAAATTAAAATCGAAAAATATATGTCAATATATTTAAAACTGCATTTTACTTAAAAAAATATAAATTTTACGTAACGATCTTAACAATCATAAACTCCTTATAATTTAAGTATTAATTGATTGGGATGTAACAGGTGGAGCCAGGAAGCACGTGGGTTTTAGTTTGGTAATGGGTTATTGCGGGTTATTTAAATGGCACTGATTATCTTAAGAAGGACACGTGTCGCGCAATCAAGGGGCAGGTGGGCCACTTGATTAAACCATTTGGGCCATTGATGCTTTCAAGATCATCCACCGCCACTATCCTGTGTCTATATCTTATCGCCTAAGAGACTCAATTTCACATTTTCCTTTATCTGGAGACTTCATCTATTTTTTTTATTTCATAAATTATATTTAATAATATATATTTAAAATACAAAAATTTAAATACGAGGATATTTTCAAAAATAGTGTCACCAAATGCGATTTAATTAATTTAAAAATATATATTTAATTTTATTATATAACTATTGTGTTCCTTTTTTAGTCCAAAGAAACTAATAGTTATTATTGTAGAAATTTTGAGACGATAACTTATCCATCATAAAAATGTATTTGAGATTAATTAATAAGCGAAGCGATAATATAAGTTTATAAAAAACTATTTTATCAAGATATTATGATTTACTTAAGTGATTAGACTCTTCCAATACATATTTGTTGTCACTCTATTGGTATAGAAAAGAACTCATTGATTTTCTTTATGAAATTAACTGTTAACTTTTTAAATTCAAAACAAAATGAAATACTCTTTTTGTAATCATTTATATATTTACCCTTCATCTAATTTTTAACCATTTTATTTACTTTATTGTGATAAAAATGAAAGGCGTAAAATAAAAAGTTTATAAATATTTTATTGAAATAAAAAATGCATTTTTTTTACAAAAAACAGCACTTAAAAAAAACGGAGAAAATACATGTTTTAAGAGATAAATTATAAAAAATAAACAAAATATTTTCGTGGATTATAGACTCTATTGCGTAGCATTTTAAATTTTGGAATTGTGAAAGTAATAAAGGGGTGTGTTTTGATTTTTAAAATAAATAAGAAAAAAAAGTGAAAAACGTTGATAGGAAAAAGTGGTGTGTGGAGAAAGTATAATCCATTGTGGTATGCAGAGAAACATAAGGGATTTATCTTTTGAGGTTTTTATTAGAAGATGAAAGTGACATACTGATTGTCTGAATGATGAAAGAGGCAATACGTACAAAACTCTGAAAGTGACACTAACGATGCCATTTCAGAATATGTTTAAATCAAATCAACTATCTTTCTTCGTGTAAGAACCAAAATAAAATCTCACAAGTTTGGAAAATAGACCCTTCTTCTACTGTGCTTTGTATTTCTGTTTTATTTCATGTTTTTAAAAATTGATTCATTTAAAATTTCGTTTCACCAATTTGATTAGTGGAAAAAATTACTCTTCCACAACGTGATGAAGGGATGTTTAATTTCAGTTCAAAAAATAATCTTAAATTTAATGTTTCACCCTCTTGATTAAAAATGTTTGTAAAGGAAACTCTAGAAACTAAAAAAAATAATAAAGCAATAAAATATTATAGAAAATGGAGTGATTTTGTATATATCAGCATTTATTCCATCGAAATTCGTCTTAAATTTTAGTTTATTTGCATAGGGAAAAGATAGATAGAGGAAGAAGAAGACAGAAAAGGGAACAGGAGAAGAAAAAAGTTATGTACAGAAATATAGAGTAAAGAGAAAGATAAGAAAGTATGTGATGAGAGAATGAGATGAAGACATGAAAAGGAAATAATTTACCCTTTCATGTTTGGAAAATTTTATAATCTCGCTTCTAGAAAGACACATTTTATACTGCTTGAATATCTGATGAAAGGTTTCCCCGCAGTGGACAGCTTTTCTTTTGGACAAATATCAACATTAATTAATATGTTAATTTTTGTTAACAGAGAATTCGAAGGCATCATTTTCACTATATTATCTTAGTAGTGGTCAATGTAGTGAGAAAAGATAGAAATATAGGTTGGTGAGTGGTGGAGTATAGTAGCTCCATCTGACGGAGGGATAAAAACCATTACAAGTCCTACCGAGTTACCAGGACAAAATAATTGAGATGGTTACCAATTAATAGAGACGATGATGAAAAAAATTAACAATTGAAGTGCTGACTTACAAAAAAACATATGTTTTCCATCATTCGTTCAAGTCACTTCAGAACTCTTAACAAAATTCCATATCCACAATTATACACTACATTTTCTTTAAACAAAGCCATTTTCATAAAAAAAAAAAAAAAAAAAAAAAAAAAAAAAAAAAAAAAAAAAAAAATAAAAAAAAAATTT
>Ga0123342_1003655_pt1 | contig 24452 bp, 9 predicted proteins | sample Turbeawhitnodule_FD_89960 | JGI IMG/M metagenome (GOLD analysis project Ga0123342, IMG submission 89960) | Root nodule microbial communities of legume samples collected from Mexico - Turtle bean Mexico white nodule | ecosystem: Host-associated > Plants > Roots > Nodule | place: Mexico: Nepantla... | reverse complement strand
TTTTAAAAAAAAAAAAAAAAAAAAAAACCTGCCTCCACATAGATTTGGACAACATGAAATAGAGGGAAGATTAGCATTTAAACTTTTAGAAAGTTAGAAGAATATATGACTAGCCTGTAGTAAGTTCTGAAAGAAGTATTGTTTATCAAGTTATCATCAAGGTGAAAAGAATGGTGTCTATAAATGTTGGTCTGAGTAAAGGTGCTAGGTTTCTTTAAGCACGTGGTCTTAGGTTCATTTATAGTATTCATGCAAAATAAAATGACATTAGGAGAGGTCACAGGTAAATCAAGTTACTTAGATAGTTAGATTAATCTAATAGGCAACTGAGCACAACATTCTATGAGATATAAAATAACTGCAACAAATATTTAGGGAATTACAATTTGTATATCAAAAGTCTAATCAAATTTTATGTTTTAATCATACATAGGTGATGGTCAAGTACTGATACAAACAGAAATCATACAACCAAGACTAAGTTTTTCACATAGAAAATAGAAGGGAAGATAAAAAGACGAAAGACACATTTTACAAGGGAATAAAAGACAGCAAATGATATGCTTATAAAGTCTCTTTCCCCTTAGAACTCATTAACTATTCAATTTAAGGAATCATAACATAAAAATAAAAACCACTGGAATAAAACTTACACATTTTTATCTTTCTCTGCCCATGCAGGTACAGGTCCCGTGAGGATGTTTCCAGTTAAATATCTACAATTAAAGAATACAAAGAAATTACCATGTATAAAATTTCTGATTTATTCAAGTCCTAGAATCATGGTGAAAATTCTAGTAATATTGAAACATGCTATTTCTCCTAAAATGAAAGTGAACAGCAGTAATTGGTTACCAGAAAATGCCAGCCCAGTTTAGAGGAAGAAGAGAAAAGAAATTAACAAACTTCTTACATATATTCTATCTTTCTTAGGCCATACTCAAAGCTGCTTGGAATTTGTCCACTTAATTTGTTAAAGCTGAGGTCCCTGAAAAAAATTGCAACCAGATTAAGCTGAAAGAAATTAGCTTAGAAAACATTCTATAAACTCAAGGAAAATTGTAGTTATGTTTTTTGAAGCATTGGTACAAAAGAAAAATACTATTGAAATTTAAAAGTAATACAAGAACATTGTACTTAAGCATATTAAGCATTGGTATAATTAGTTGCACTTAAGCATATTGGGAGAGTAACAGAAGTTACAAGGTTTGTAAACTAGACATAGTCCCAAGATATTCAGGTATGGTTCCATTAATATTGCAACTCCTCAGAATTCTGCGAAACAGTAAGATGGACAACAAAAGGAAATCAGTATTGTAATTTCCTTCTTCTGAAAACATTGCCTTACTGAGTCATTGTCCCACAATGTGCACAAAGTATTAATTGATGCAATCAACTCACAAAATTTCCAAATTTGACAGATTGTTAAGTTGGGGAAAAGGAAAATGGTCTGATCCGTCTATGTCACTAATTCTCCTGCACATCACATTTTAAGCACAGATAAACACAACTAGAATGAAAGTAAATTTAAAGCTTACTACATAAGATACCAGACATACAAGTCTGTTAAACTTTCAAGTAGTGAAATTCCAGAAGGAATTGGCCCACTAAATCCAGTTCCTTGAATCACTCTGTCATAACAAAAGAAAAATTCTTTGAGATCAAGGGTTTGTGTTCCTCAACAATCATGAACAGTTAACATTGGTACCACTGTAACCGAACAAAAAATAGATTCTCACAGTTTCTGGAGACTTGTCCAGCTTTGAATAAAATCAGGTATCTTTCCAGAGAACTGGTTGTCCCCTAGTCGACTGCATAATGTGATGACAAGAAACAAAACAAAAAGACTTTAGCTAAAGATGGAACTTAAAACAACAGTATATACTAATTTAACAGTCACTAATCAGTGCATTAAAAGTAACAAATTGGGAAGCTTACACTTCCTGCAAGGTAGTGATTCTTGCAAATGTTGCAGGCAACTCTCCAGTAAAATTGTTGGAGGTAAGTAGCCTAAACGTATTAATAACAACAATAAATTGTCAAGAGAAACCAAGGTCTTCTAATTAAACTAAACTGCTATTCAATGAGCATTGACATTTGATATTTTAGAACAAAAAGGAAAGATAACAACCCAAACAAAGTACTAAAGTTGAATGGAAAAAAAGAAAGCAAAATAAACGTCATACAGTCTTTGAATACTTGGAAGATTCCCAAGCTCACTAGGAAGATTTCCAGAGAGTTGGTTGAATTCAAGGGTCCTATTCACATAAAGCGAAAGTTAAATCCAGATGAGGTGATAAATGCTTAAAAACAATGCATGGTAACCAGAAAAAGAAACTCACAAACTTTGGAGAGTGGAGATGTTTGCTAGCTCTGGGGGAATTGAACCCGTTAGTCGATTAGCACTCAGAGAACTATCATAAATATGAAACATCTTGGCATGCATTAGCTTCTTGTTTCAAGAAATTAGTACATCGCAACGAACAAAAGAATGTATTACAACAAGTGTTGTTAGTATTTCTTTGATAAATGATCACCAATTGCAAATGTGACAGCAACTACCAGGTTTTGTGACATCTCTTGCAATTTTTCCACTATAGTCTTAGTATTAAGAAGTGTACTTTAAGCTTAATTCAATTTTATAAAACTGAATTATAAGGTGAGGTTTGCACTCACTTATATACCATGAAATGTTTTATAGTGACCAATAGCGGATGACCTGATAAATCATTAGAATTGACTTTGATACCATATTAAAAAGTAGAAGTCTAACTCAATCTTATAAAACTGACTTATAAAATAGGGTTTGCACCTACTTATATACTATAAAATATTCTTATTTTTTTTCTTAACTCGTTCTCGAAGTTAATTACTCATAGGTTTCAATCCAAGTACTATATTTACTGAAATACCTAGCATGACCGTTTTTAGTAAAAATGTTTTAAAAAATGAGATATTTACTATAATTCTTAAACTGTGTGAAACAACCTTAAATCACAATACTTGTGAAACTGAGGGAATAAGAAATAACCTTAAACTGCAGTTTTTATGAAACAGAGGGAGTAGTAGCAATGGTACGTGCATGTATTTATAGATTGGTGAAGAGTAAATTGACAGAGAAACTAAAGAAAGTGTACATGTGGACAATATTCAATAAGCCCCACTCCAAAGGAATTGTCCCATTCAGGTAATTGCGACTAAGGTCACTGCAACAGAGAGACAGTGTCATGCAAAATTGAAAATTACAAAACACATTGTTGAATTGAAGTGAACAAAAGTTAAAGAATATCATACATTTCTTGAAGGTACGGTAATCTAACCATTGCTACTGGGAGAGTGCCTCTGAGATTTTGTACTTTCAAAAGTCTGCATCATCATTTAGCCAATTAAATGTATTTAATTTTGTAAATGAAATTGAAAGACACATCTAATGATTTTGGTCGTGAGAACAATATATGGAAACTTTGAAGAAATAAAGGGAGTGAGACAAGTACATGTTAGTAACATGGCAGATTGTGTCATTCTCAAAGGAGCAATCACAGATAACATTATTTTCTGTTCCTCTCACTTTAGTATGTGATGTCCAATTGTGTTCTCCACTGCATGGATCAACACTGAAGTCCCAATCCTTCTTCCCAAGTGTCTCACCTATGTCTTTCAGAGCTTGCACTATATGCACAATGATTATTAAACAACTCAAATAATGTTTGTGGGTAGAACAAAATGCATACTCATTTGCCAAAAAGCTCAATTTGGATAAGTATACTTTTTGTTTCTTAAACTTAAATTAAGTTCGATTATGATTTATAATTTAAAATTAATCTTTTTAGTTAATGTAATTATAAAAAAAAAAAACTTTTTAGTTCCTCTGTTCAAACATTTCGTACTTAAATATTTTCAAACTTTAAAGAGTAATTTATACGTTTCAAAACTTTTAATTATGTCCTGGTTTAACCTTTTCGAAATTGATAAGCATAAATTACTTTGTTTTTACGGGAACAAAGTTTGTTTGATTCTTTTTATTTTGTGAATTTTCTTATTTTTCTCATGAATCTTGGTCGAAAAGTTAATTAAAAATTTGTTAAATATGTTTTTGTCTTTTGTACTATAATATGAAATTGGTTTTTTTTTTTTTTTCAAACTTTAGACCATCTATATGTTTGTAATATGAAAATAATTGAGGTAGGTCATTCTGAATGTGAAATTATTGTTAGATTTTTTCAATTGGTTGATAAAGTAGAATTTTAAATTGAACTAATTTTACATCTAAAATAACTTATTTTAATCATTTTCATATTATAACTATCTGAAAAATGTAAAGTTTTGGATAAGATACAGAAAAATATGAAAATCAATTTCGTATTATAGTAAAGAGAAGAAAAATAATTTTTTTTTTTAAAAAAACCTGCTTTGGTTATCTTTACATACCTTCATCTTCTGGCAGAATAGCTCCAAAAGCTAAAGAGACAAAGCAAAATACAAGTAGGAGCTGAAGGAGGAAGAAATGAGGTGAAGCCATGTTCATGCTGTTGTTGATTTCATGATGGAGAATAGCTTCATGAGAATGACAAAACAAATTCAATTCAGAGGAAAGATATATACAGATTTTAACACAAAGTCAACTCTCCTGAAGAATTTCCCACTTGGTAATTTTATAAGTGCTTCAGAATGAGATTGCCATTTTAATCAACGAAAAAAGAGAAAAGGATAGTGACCACTGGCTGACACAGTAAAAGATGGAGAATAAAGTTTCTTCTTGGTTGTATATTTGAATGGTAGGTAGTTGTATAAGTCATAATGATAATAATAATGATAATAATAAATAAATAAATAAATAAATAATAATAATAATAAGCTTTGTTTTTGTTTGGTTGTTGTTATGTCATTCTTGAGTTATTTGACATAGTCATGTTGTAGCTTGTTTGTCTTAGCAGGTTTACCATAAAGTTTTACTTGCATAAAAAACAGAAAAAATTATAATTTTACATTAGCTTATATTATACGCTCAAGAAACCAAATGGCTTAAAAATTTAAAGAATAAAAAAACTATTTAAAATATGTTATAGTTTATGGTCATGTGTATATAAGTTACGAGAGTAAATGGGAAAGTTCAGGTTGATCTTATATGGTAAGGCATTTCATGTTCATGTATGTTTTTTAAAGTCTTAGTTTTGATTTTTAAAACTTCAAATATAGCTCCAAACACTGTTTTGTTGGTTAGAATGACGTTTGAACATAAATTCGTTTGTTAAAGGAAAAAAAAAAAACTCATGATGTAGTATATTGTAGGTATTGTTATTCAATTATATTTGAAATGTCGCAGTTTATATTTTATTAAAGATTTAATTAAGTTTTAAGTTTCGTAAATTTTATTTGAGTTGCTAACTTTATTTTTCTTTAAGTACTTAAATGATTTATATTTTGCATTTTAGTTTATCTTATTTAATTTTTATGTTAAGTGAGTGACATGATTTTTATCTTGTTTTATTGTCTTACTTTCACGTGTTAAAAAACATGAGATTATATGATTAATATAAATATTATATTATTGTTAATATAAAATTATAAGTAATTTTTATTAAAAGATATTAATAACAAAAGACTCACATAGTCACGTGATGATAAGAATGATTATTTGATCTTGTAGATTATAATATCGTTGTAAATAATGACATAGAATAATGAAATTGTTATCCAACATATTTTTAATAAAAAAAATAAAAATTATTAATCATTTTACATTAGCGACAATATCAAAATATATTAATTACAAAATTTTATATTTTTTAACACGTAAAAATAAGTAGACAAATTAAATGAGAGAAACTTAATAGAAAAATATAAAAAAAATCCAGTCTTAAATAAAACAAAAAAAATTAATAGTAACTGTGAAGAAGTTGAAATTTAATTAAGTCTTCATTAAATAAATAAACCTAAATTCAATTGGAGAATAATACATATATTATATTTTGTAAGTTTTATCTTTTATTAAAAAAGACCACCATCAAAGTACTGTAGAAATATAATTGCCTTCTTGTTTGGACTTCAAAAGAACTGTTTTTTCTCGTACCTACCTCTATACGGTCTTCTTGCTATTCTCATAATTTTTTTATTCTAAAATTGTTCCTATGTAATATTTCAAATTATGTTATTTAAAAGTATTTTTTTCTAAATTTATAATTAGTTTTCAAATTATATAATAGGGAAGTTTTTTTTAAATTTTTTAAATGCATGATTAATTTTCAGATTACATAATCTGAAATTTTTTTTAATAATCTATAAGTCTTTTTTTCGTATGTGTGATTAGTTTTCGAATTATATAATCCATAAATTTTTTTTAATATGAGATTAGTTTCCAGGTTACATAATTCGGAGGTTATTTTCGGATTATGTAATCCAAAATACTATTTTTTTTTAAAATATATTATGAATTACACAATGTAAAAGCTATTTTTGAATCTGAAATTAACTTCTGAATTATGTAATCCAAAATATATATAATTTTTTAAAATTGTTATAAATCTATGAGAGTGACACAAGAAAGAAGGATAAAAAGATATTTTCATGTTTTATATGGGTGTCACAAGAAATATGGAGGTATAGAAGAAGCAGTCCCTCAAAAGCCAGAGCAGCCCAACGAACATGCCTTCTCTCTCTGGGCCTTTTTGAAGCCCAATTAAATTTGGATTATATCCACTTGGATTCACAAAAAGGTATAACCAGGAAACCCTTTCAGATCTCCCATTCGGTAGCAGCGACTACAATAACGAAGCAGCAGAAGCAAGCTTGAGAAAATAGCATTGCATTAACAGCAGCGTTGATAAAAAGAGGTACAAAATGCGAAAGTTCGATCCATGGCCCGTTTTCTTCAGGCGCGAATGGAAACGGAACTGGCCTTTCCTCGTTGGATTCGCCGTCACCGGAGCCATAATCACCAAGTTTTCCCTCGGCCTTACCGGTAAATCACCACATCAATTACTCTCTCTTTCTGATGAATTTAACTGTGTTTTCTCCATGATCGAATCGTAATTCACTAATTCACTATCTCGTTTTCTTTTGGCAGAGGAAGACGCTAAGAATTCGAAGTTCGTTCAGGCGCACAAAAGGTAACCCTATCTGCGAGGCGCTTTCATTTGTGTTTCTGTTCTTTAATATTTGTTTACGAGTGTGTTTCTACTGTTTCCAATTGTTGAAAATTTAAGCGAGCGAGGTTGTTTATTTGTCTTGTGTAGTTTATGAATTTTGTCTATCGGGAAATGGCGATTCCTCTTTGGTATTTTGCTGTACGTATGATGATACGTCGTTTTGTACCGTGTTAGCAATTCAAAGTGGCTAATAGAGAAAGATGAGAGATATGGAAATTCACAGATTTATTCTAATAATCGATTTGCTCTCTATTCATCCTATTTGTACTGTTTACACTCGACTTCCTAACAGAATTCTATCTTCGTTATATATCCTAAGTTCTGATAGAAATGGTAACCAGCAATTATATTTCTTACTACTGTATAAATTTAGTCGGTTTGTTAACTTCCAGGCTTGCTATACTCTTAGCATTGAAACTTCTTTCTCGGTTTGTTCCTGACTATTGACTTGATCAGCTATGGTAGCATCCTGGTCTTGGTCGATGTACATATAAATATCCCTCCCGTCCACTTCAATCTTGTCCTCAATGTTGAGATCAGGATAAGTAGTTCCAATGCTGTCCTTTATCTCATCTTCCCATTTAGCTTCTTTGAAGCACAATGTTATCTGCAATAGTTTGGTGCTGTGCCAAATCTGGCCCAATGTCCTCCAACTCCTGCAAGCAATAAGTTTTTCAAAATCACTGCATCAGAAGCAAGAACTATAAGAACATGCACTAAAGCTCAACAATTATGCCTAATAGTATATTTCTGGTCACAGTAGAAATTAGAACACCGGCCTCTTATACGTCTTACTTTAATCTAAACCTGGTACAATCTCTGAACAACTTGCTTGGGATTGCTAGGTGTGCTGGAAATGTGAGTGCTGTACGTAGACAATGGCAGACCTATACATTTGGATTTGAACTTGGATTTTAGGATTTGAACCTGGATATTTTGGATTTTTTTAATATTGATTTAGAATTTTTGAAATGAAATGGAATGGAGGACCTATGAGTATAAAAAAAACAAGTTTTGAAAAATGGACTGGCCGATTGAACTGGTGAACCGACCAGGTAACCGGTTCAAATAAACAGCGAATATAAATGTGTTGTATATCTCTATTTCGTTCTCAAGAGTTTATCCCTTTTTTATAATAACAAAACTCTAAGCATTACCTACTTAATATTTGTACACTTTGCAGCAAAGATGTAAAAACAAAATGTGACCGGGCCCAACCAATTAAAAGATTTTTAAATGCAGTTTTGTTTTGTTTCATGCTTTCTTTGGTGTCTTTGACTTGTTTATATAGATATTTGGATATGATTGATATGTGAGCAATTTTCTCATTTAATATTGTGTTCGTAATTCTAAAAAGGTTGATAATGTAATCCTTGCAATTCATCATGCAGAATTACTTGAATTATCGTACTAGTTTCTGCATTGCATCATCTTATAGAAGGGTGCCTTTCCTTTCTGAGCTAGATGTGTATAAATCTAGTTGTTGTTGACCCAACTGTTGGCCGGATCAGAGCTATGTTAGCATCTCGGTCAATGGGTCATATTAGGCTGAATTTTCAATTGCCTTTTTGTGTGTAGATAAACTGTGACAATGAATGTGCTTGTTTTTCTCTCCAACCTATGCTGGACAGGAAAATAATTTTCTGAGTTGATGGAACATATTTTTTAAAACTTGACCAAATTTGGTTTATTACAAATGAACCTCAAGCCGATGATTATTGGGCTTTAATTGAGGAATTATTAGCGATAAGTCATTATTGTCATCGATTCTACAACGTATTTTATCACTATACCTGATTGTTTTATGCTCCATCTGTTACATGTTATTAGGCATGCGTCTAAATGCATGAATTCTAATAATAGGACATTGTGGTGTTCATACGCATTTCAGGTGACTTCTAAATGGTGAGATCTGCACTGGTTTGACACTGTTGGATTTGTCAAGATTACTTTGCTTGTCTTGATTTTATGGATTGTAATAACACAAGAGAGATGCTCAGGATAATCTCTCTCAGACTGTATCCCATGTTTTGAATTCAGTTTTGATTGTGTACCTAAATCTGATTGAAGAAAACACACAATAGTTATTAATTTCTAATTCAGGTTATTTCCTTCATTATAATACTTGTCTGTAGTTTTCCCTGTTATGTATCGACCCTAATCTTTCTGGAAATAGATGTCTTTAATACTGTACGTTCTGTGCCTTGCTAATATGTTTGTTACTATTCAGTATTGACTTAGTATCTAGTATCTTGAGAGTGGGGCTAGTTGTCTTAGTTCACACTAAGCTGATCTTTTCAGAGTGAAAAACCTTCCTAAGCTATGCAGTGCAGTAGAATTGCCGCCATATTTTAAAGACTAATCGAGTAGCAATCATTTGGAAATGCCCCAAACTGATGCATACACTATATGGAGATAGAAAAAAAAAAGATTACAAGGAATCTGGACACAAACCAGCTTGAGGGCATAATGATTAGAAGGCAAATTCTCACTCTTGCATACCTTCCCCTTGCCTTCTATACTTTTTTTCTTTTAATTCTAAAAATACCCTTTTGAGAATGATGAAGAGTGTTGTACAAGTTGTTGTTTTTTTCTTTTAGACTTCTAAAGGAACAAAATAAAATTATTTATTTTCTGAAAATCATTTTCTAACATGCAATAGAAAAGATGGCTGTAATTTGTTCCCTACTCGGTTTTGTTACATCCATCTTCTCTTTCACTTGCTCTTCAACCTCTTAACGTACCTTATAACTAACTTACCCCATAGAGACACCTTTTCCTTCTTCAAACAAATTACCATTCCTCGGTATCATAATGTTTCTCAAAACATTAAAGGGTTATTTCACTAAAAAGAAAATGAACCATTTTGAGATTTAGAATAAGGGTTGAGAGGGTTATTAACTGTTGGCAAATATTTTCTCTTCTCATTCTCTCGCCGATAATGTGATCTTGTGTGTGATGAGAAGATCTGGCTGATGAATCTATTTTCTTGCCCCCATGAGTAACACATTTTGGTTCATTCTTCCAAGGCAGACCTATTCCACAATTCGCAACCTTGGTCTTTGCAGAACATTCTAATTAATGAAAAAAGCCTTTCTATTTAATTAAAGACATTCTTTTCGTTTTTCTTAATCGTCTTAAATTCTTCATTTATGTGAGTTTTAAATTTAGGACAATTATTTTTTCATAAATTTTAATTTAACTTATTAAGAATAAAAAATAATTAATGTAAAGAAAATCAAGTTTTATTTTTAATATATAAAAATTTAATAACTATTTTATTAAAATCAAAGAAAATTACTTTAATTTTATTTCTAGATTAGTTTCTGGGTCATCTAATCTGATTTTTTTTTTAAATTACTTCTAGATTTTATAAATGCAAAAAAAATACTTTCAGATTGAAAAATATCTTTTAAATCATATAATCCAGAATATAAATGATGTGAAATTTTAAATATTAATTTAATTTTTACAGAAAGAAAAAAATACATTTTCACTTAGTATGGACAGTAAGACGTATGAATCAATCTTCGCAACTATATCAATATACATGACAACTTTAACGTCAAAATATTTATTAAGGAAACCGTCTAATTAGGAGCCAAGCCATTCATTTCGTGGGCCACTCTAGGACTAGTCCATGGAGGTAGACTTCGAAAAAAAATCACATCATTATAACTATTCTCTCATCTGTTCCATTAAGCAAGTTATAAAATTTGCAAATAGAAGATTATTTAAAAAGGTTTTAAGATAGAAAGGTCTTAAAAAAATGCAAAATACGATAAAAGAAATTTAAACAAATGTGTTTATAAATAATATAAGTTATGAAATCACCCATGTACAGTGGCGGAGCTTGATGTTGTATGAAAGATCTCGTTTTCCCAAACTTTTTTTCATACATATAAATTTATAAATAACTAAATATATTTTTTTAATTTTAATATAATAATTTATTTCACACCTTTGAATGTTTTTACATTTATAAAAATATTTTGACATCCAAAAAATATTTTTTTTAAGATCCGGCCAGACCACAACCTAAGTGGGTTGGTCCTAATGCTAATTGGGGACCTATCATCACCCATTGGTCACAGTCGGTGATGCACCCTCATCACATCACATCAAACCGTACACGTGGCTTCACCGAAACAAAAAGGAGGCCCCGACCACTTTTTCATCATGCACAAATTCTATTTAAATGAAATATGAGATGAATTAACTATATTTAAAAGTGTTTTTCAACTAATTAATATACTGAAGATATCTTATAATTAAACTGCTCTATTAATATTATTATAGAATATAGAACTTTTTATTTTATAAACAAGAGAGATGGAAAGTAGGAAAAAAGAAAGAAGAAAAAGAATTGTATAATTTTGCCTTACCAAAAGTTTTTCTTTTTCATATTACCCAAGTGTTTGTTTGTGCGATAAGTTAAACAAGGTGAAATGCAGCTGCAGGTCATTAGTATATATAACAAGCATTTGAGCAACAGCTTGAGGAAGAAGCTTTGGTAACATAACTTATCAGCAAAAAAGCTTATAGTTGAAATCTTTAAGCAAAGAAAACAAAGATGGCGAATTCTAGAATTACCATTGGAAATCCTTCAGAGTTTGGCCAAGCCGATGCATTGCAGGCTGCTCTTGCTGAGTTCATCTCAATGCTAATATTTGTCTTTGCAGGGGAAGGCTCTGGAATGGCATTTAGTAAGTCCTTATTCATATTTGAGCACATAACTCTTCTTTGAGTCTGATTTTCATTGACAGTATGAAGCATGCAGTAAGTATATTATGAACTATTGGGGTGTGTTTTTGACAGACAAACTGACAAACAATAGTCCAGCAACAGCAGATGGGGTGGTGGCAGCAGCACTGTCTCATGCATTTGCGCTTTTTGTTGCTGTCTCAGTTGGTGCTAACATCTCAGGTGGCCATGTTAACCCTGCTGTCACATTTGGTGCCTTTATTGGTGGCCACATAACCCTCCTCAGAGGCCTTTTGTACTGGATTGCTCAGTTGCTTGGCTCTGTAGTGGCTTGCTTCCTGCTTAAATTTGCCACTGGTGGATTGGTAAGGCACTTTACTTATATTGGTTTAGGTTAATTTACTATGATGATGTAAAATATAGTTAATTTAGTTTTTGAAATTTCTTTTTGAAGTTTTTGATGATGTAAAATGAAAAATAGTTTTTGATTTAGTATTAAATTCATTATTAATATTATAATTTAATGATAAAGTGGTCTCCCAAAACATAATCCCAGATAAGAAGTCACAAAATAGTGTGAAATACAATGTTGAATTATGTTAATTTTAGTGATTAGTTTTCCTTTTTTTGTGTGTCCGTTGCAGGAGACATCTGCATTCTCATTATCTCCTGGGGTGGGATCTGCAAATGCACTAGTTTTTGAGATTGTGATGACTTTTGGTTTGGTTTACACAGTGTATGCCACTGCAGTGGACCCAAAGAAGGGTCAACTTGGTATAATTGCTCCAATGGCAATTGGTTTCATTGTGGGTGCAAACATCTTAGCTGGTGGTGCCTTTGATGGTGCATCCATGAACCCAGCAGTTTCCTTTGGGCCCGCTGTTGTTAGTGGGATATGGGCCAACCATTGGGTCTACTGGGTTGGCCCATTAATTGGCTCTGCTATTGCTGCTGTTGTGTACAGCACTTTCTTCATCACTCCAAACTCTTATGAACAGCTATCCGTCGCAGATTATTAGGACCTAAATTACATTCCTTAGCTTTTCATGAGGGTTCTCTTTGTTGTTTCAATTTCCTTGTTTTGCTTTTGGTTGCATATTTGTCCTGATCTATGAGATAATTTACCAAGTGATTGTCACATTTAAACTTCTAAGGTTTAAGCAAACTTTACATCCTCTTGCTCCTTATAAATGATTCTTAAGGGAGACAATATTTACATATAATGCTTACTATCCAGAAGACCATAAACTCGAAATGCAATATTTTAGAATAAGAATGAACTAATTCATTTTATCAACAAGCTATCAATATAAATTCACGGGGTAGAAATCTGTACACAAAACTGAAGGCAAAATATTACAAATCATGGTCTCTCTTCCAATTCCTACCATAATCATTACTGCAGGGAACAAATCCATTATTTGACACTAGAATCCAGTCATGGAAAAAATTGAAAAGGAAATAAATAAATTTCAGAATGAGTGTCTCCAGTGTCACACAGAATGCTATTAATTTTAACAAAATACATAGTGTACGGAACTAAAACACAAGTTCAGAAGTTTAATCATCAATCCAATAATATGACTAACCATGAAGAACAGTGTTTATAAAGTTTTGTAAAGCTCCTCAAGCCGTTTTCTTGTCATGGCGTTTATAAAGTTTTGCACGTCGTTGCTTGAACATATGCAGGTAAAGTTTGAACCAAAGGAATGGATAAACTACAAGAACAACCTGAATGAGAGAAATGGAGCATAAATTAAAAGAATAAACAATTCGTGGACGTGTACATAAGCTACAATTATACAAAATTGAATTGAAAGGGACACAAAAAGGCATTTGATATGAAGCAAAAACCAGTTTCAGTCAGTTCTCAACACTTGTCTTGGAGGAGCTTATGTACAGTTTATTTGGACTTGTCATTTTGCATCACCACTTGTTTGTTAAAAATTATGAAAATAACTTATGGCATGTTTATAAGTTGCCTTTAGTTATTTCAATAAGCTCCCCAATAGTTTATTAATCAGCTTACAGCTTACATGCAAACAGTACAATCTTATGCATAGGTTTTACATGGTAAGCCCTTCTTCAATAAATACTTAATAAGAGTATGCTAGAATAAATTTCTCCTAAACATTTCTATGAAAAAAATAAGAAAAACTTATGAGTTCTTCCACAAGTTAAAATTAATTAATGCATAAATTAAAAATAAAAATTTAAAAAGACTACATGGAAAGAGTTTCATCAAATTAATTTATCCATAACCTAATTTTAGTTTATAAAGAAATTCAATTAATTTTTTTCTTATTTACATCTTCTAGATGTGTTTATGAAAAAGTTTGTTCAAACCACAAATCTTTTATCCAAAATGCATTGACACAATAGTTTTCATTTCAAGCATTTTTTTGTCTCCTCTCTAGTAGAAAGTCCGGTAATCAATGGGAGATCCTTTTGAGGCTATGGATTATTTGTTACGTATAAGGACTTACTACCTTAAGGAACTCATAATAACTAAATGGGAGGCCTGAAAAGGAATCTGCATAGAGATTCTTCTTCTTTATAATTGGAAGCGCCTGGTACATAGTCCATACTGCAATATATAATACATATCAGTTACTTTATGAAGGGGATGATGGCATTTGGTTTAGAAAGGAATAGGTAGAAGTGAAGCCTACTGTAAATTTGTTTCAAAATTCAAATATTTTTTTAATCAGGTGCAATTTTACACGATAATTATCGAAATAGATAATATTTTAAAAAAGTATTAAAATTGATAAGTCATGGTAACATCGTGTCAAGGTGATACGACTTCTGTATATTTGAAATGAAGTTATTTCAAGATTACACGACTTACTCATTTTATTAATTTTTTAAAATTTTATCTATCTCTATAATTAAGTTGTGAAATTGCTTAAAATTCATTCAAAAAGGAATTTCCAAGATTGAAGGGAGATATTAATTTATGAACTCACTTTCACCAGGACCCACTCCCAAAGGATACAGCACAATAAACGCGGTGTACCTAATTAGAGGATAGCAACAAGCATTTACTTTGAAAAGAGTACTCTATAAAAATAATCGAAGATATTAACCTTGTTCAAGTTAAGTATGTGGCCTAAGATTGAAAAATACCTGAGATAGGTCATCCAAGAAGGACAATTCCCCAAACAACTGAAAGCATAATGTGAATACCTAATGACCTGCATCGCCAAAGATTGCAGTCCCAGTCATCTTTCTAACTTGAAAAAAGATCATGATATATTTCTTTTATAAGATAATTTCCATGGATCAGACATAAACCATTAGTGCCGTAGAAGGAAATATCAGGCTACAGTTCACAAATCATACACACCATGAAAAAGTCACCTGATATTCTCTTAAAAAGAAAAAAAAAATAATAGGAATTCTATGTTACACTAGGGATGACATAAACTCGAGGTTAAAAGAAGTTTGGGAACATTAAAGATGAACTCAATCTATAATATGCTAAAATTTGTAAAAAGTGAACTTTTCATGTGTTATGAAGTCATTTTCCTATTACTGCTGAACACATCAGACATGATCAGCATTGTTGCTTTAAATGGTTATGTAACAACTGTTTTAAAGGTTAAACCAGAAGGTAATGCTAGAAAATTCAATGAACTACACCCAATAAAAAAATAAACAAATTACCTCACCCATGCTCCATGCAAGAAAAGTGATAAAAACTGAAGGTAATTCCTGGAGCTACAGAAAGCATGCAACAAAGAGCCAATGTTAGCATCTGTGTCTGATTGTCAACCATTGCATACGCGAGTAAACTTTCAGATTAGTCCTCATGACTTCATGCATTTCATTGTCATTTTACATAAAAAAAATAATGATATTAAACAAGTAACAGAGGATTTTCAAAATGTTCGCTGTAAATAATTTCAAAAACTAAATATAGTGGTTCATTCCATGAACAATGTGGAAACGAAAGTGGAAAGAAATGGAACTATACTATTCAAAATGAGTCTTGCCAACACATGTCGCACTTGTGGAAAGCCTTTAGCCAAAAAAGGTAAAACATTAATAAATTGGGATAACATTTTCTATTTCAGTGGTATACTGATATTTGGCAAAACAAAAAGACAAGAGAACTGAAAGTGAGCCATAAAACCTCATCAAGTTTCCGAACAATGGCAAGCACAAAATGGGTTCTTCCTCCCCATTGCATAAGAGGAAGCAAAACTCCGCTGGGCACAATACCTGAAATTGACTCATTAAAATTGCTTCTTAAAATTTAAACTATGTGTTCTACTAACAAAGCAATTCAATTTCATTCAAGTAGCAAACGCACCAATGGCTCCGTGTATAACTTCCAAAAATGCAGCACATTGCAGAAAACCTTGCATCAAGTACCAAGGCAGAGCAAATATTAGGTTTAATTAAACAAATCTCTACTCTTAAAAATTACAGTTCTACTCTTTACCGCTGCACTTCTTAATCTATTTTAGTCTCGTCCCAAAGTAAGTACCAAAACAAATTAAAAAATATAAAGACTAAAATAGTTAAAAGTTATTGAAAGATAATAAAACAAATTTTAAGAAAATAAATGTTCAATTTAATCTCTGAAACTGTCTCAAATTCATATTAGTCTGAGCAAATTACAGTAGCTTTCTTATTTCTATTTTTATTTTACATAATATTTTTCAAACTTTAAAAGGTAATATCATAATTTATAAGGATATCAATATAATATAATGTTGTCAAAATAATTAAAGAATTTTCTGCGAAAAAGAAAGATATCGGACTAAATTGAAAAAAAAAAGTGTAATTTACTCTGTTAGAATTTAAAAATTCAAATATATTCTAAAACTAACATATTTGTATCTCTAAACACATGTTACTATTATTATAATCGCTTATTAAATGCAATATTAAAACATTCGAGTGACTTATATGATTTTTTTTAGCAACATAAAATTTTTTAATGACTAAATTTGAACATTACCTCGATTAAAAAATCCAGGAGTAGGAATTGAAACGAAAAAATTCTATCTATACAGATTAAAATGCAAACATTGCAAGTATAAATCACAAGTGAGTAATTAAACTGAAAAAAAGTTATAAAAAAAAACCTGTGTTTGTTTTGTTCACAGTGTATTGAATAATAGAATTGCGAGAAGGGTATTTTGGGAATGAACTGACATATTAAGTTGCCGGCGGAAGCATAGGTTCCGTTGATGGAAGCAGTGACGAGAAGATTGTACAAAATCTTAATTAAGGAAAACGTCCTGCGAGTGAGAAATTAGAGAGTTAGAAGAGAAATTAAAGAAAGAGATGAGATGAAGAATTGTAATTTGTACCATCCAACGGTCTGAAAGGAGTTATAAGCGAGAAGATAGAATGTGGAGATACGAGACATTCTCCTTCTCTCGATTTCTCGTTTCCCTCGTCTCCTTCCCTACTTCGCCGGAGATGGGTATAATAAACTCTCGAACCAACCAATCGCACCGGTTCACTTTTACTTTGAATCACATTTATATTTTTTTCTCATATATATATATATATATATATATATATATATATATATATATATATATATATATACTAAATAGATCTTTGCCTAATTTTATCTATTTATTTTTACAAATATTCATTAACTGTCAACTAGAGAAAAAGTTAATTTAAGTATATAAGTAGTATAATTTAATAATACATTAAGGTAATGAGATTAACTTATTCTCACGTAATCACCTATTAAAGCCAAGATAAAATTTATTTTAAAATTAAATATTTTATTTAATAAAATATACTTAAACATTTTATTTAATAAAATATACTTAAATATTTTATTTAATAAAATATACTTTTATCTTGTATAAATTCAAAAGCGTCATAGAGTTTTCAATAATTAATATTATCTTGAGGCTAAATATAATTGAGACTGAATATAATTGAGGTTGAATATAATAGATGTTTGAATAGTTGTGCATGGTAATCACACATAAATCATGACTATTAGCTAGATTGGATTATGTTGGGACGTATTAATACATAGTATCCTAAAGGTTATGTGAGGTCATGGGTTGACTGTAACGCTTTGATATCAAGGGTCTAATGACGATACTTTCAGAATCTTCATAAAGAGTTTTGGAGGAATTATCGGAGGGGGGGTTACGAGAATTTATTAAAAGAATTCATTCAGGAAAGAAGATCGTTACATAGAGGGATAGCCGTATATAAGGGAGAAGGGAGGTCGAGCAGACAAAACACAACATTAGGACTGAAAATCACTTTTTATGGTTATCTTTGATGCTCTAGCTGAGGGTCATCTGTCTTGGCTAGAACAGGTTCAAAACCACACCTATAAATAAAAAGTCACTCTACAAGAATAAGATAATGAAATTTTGATCCTAGAACCTTTGACGCTCATATATTTAAAACTGATTTGAGCATCAGAGTATCATTGCAGGTACTCATGCCTGAAAAAATGAAAGGACGACAAGATTGAAGACCGAATGCTGAAGACCAGGAATCCAATTTATACCTCAAGTATTAGTATTAAATAAATAACACATAAATCATGACTATCAAGTAGATTAAATTCAGTTGGGACGTATTAATACATAGCATCATAAAGGTTCAAAAACACACCTATAAATAAGAAGTCACTCCACAAAAATAAGATAATGAAATTCTGATCTTAGAACCTTTGACACTCATATCCTTAAAATTTACTTGAGTATCGGAATATCATCACAAATACTACTATCTCAAACACTAAAAGGATGACAAAACTGAAGATCGAATGACAAAAACTAAGAACATATACCAAGTGAAAAACACAAACACTTCATTCCTGCAATATTGCTTTGTAAGAACATATCTTAAATTTTGTTATGAAATTATTTTTAGGAGTTCTTTGTATTACTAAAATAATCTACTTCTTCTCAAATTGTAATACTTTATAATTCAAGTGAGGTCAACTTCAAACAACATAATTTATATTTCAAGTGGTCCAATGAATCAAAGTTCACTATAAATAATTGAAGCACTCTTTTACTTAATTAGGTTTGATTCGTATTAGTAATTTTTTTATGGATACATGATACGTAAGTGCTCCTATTTGCAAAGTTAATTAAAAATTTGTTACTGTTAGGTCAATGTTAAGAAAATATCTATATATAAGTGGTGTCCAATTCAGCTCAGCGTGCATCTTCATTAATCTAATTTTCTTGTTAACCCAAAGCATAATATTTAAGTCAGGACTATATAATTTTAACAAATTACATAATGGTTATAAATAATTCATACAATTAAGCTTCAAATATACAATCTATAATTTATAATATAAATATTTATACTATTCTTAAAATTTCTGCCATAAAAAAACCTGCCGTACAGTTTTTATATAACAATTATAGTAAATTGTACTTAAACAAGTTTGTGTAAAATTTATTTTTTTATTTAATTTTAAATTTAAGAGCTCATGTTTTAAATTTCAAGTTTAAATATAAAATTTAACTGTACAATTAAAAGTTGTTACGCCTGTACCCAAAAAAGTCTATTTTATTTTATTTTGATATTAACTTAATTTTGAAATGGGTGAATTCACCTAATTTTGATTTGATATTATGTTAACAAAATTTATTTAATTTCCTTTTTTGAATTTGAATATTCATGTACTATTACCTATTTTTCCCACTCGCCTGGTCCTTATCAAATGTAAGGGAGGTGTGTCACGTGTCAAATAACAAAATGTATAAAAAAAATTAAGTTGGAACAAAAAAGGTATAATGTAATCTATATTTTCCTAATGACTTTTATAATTAAAAATATATTAAGTATACTCAATTTTATAAAATTAATTTATAAAATAAAATTTATATTTATATTTATTGATATATTATGTGTTCTAATATAAGAAGGGACTGAGAGAATATTACCTCCTTTTTTTTTTTTATGTCGGTCAGTCACCTTCTTCTCTTCTTCACTTCATAAAGTAAGTGTCTTTTCTTGGATCACTCTCACCATTCCTCCTTCATAGCCATTCACCCATTTGTAAGTTTTCAATTCGGATGATACTACACAAGATACTCTAACGCTCAAGTCTTCTCATATTTAGTGCTCAATATAATTAATGCGCAATGATGACATATTTTTTTTCTCAAAACTTAAGACTATTTATATGATTATTACGTAGACTCATTATTATTATTAGATGAAAGTAGAGTTTAGGTCATAATTAACGGTACATTACTTAATACTTAACATTGTTAATCCGATATTGAGTTTAATAGATTTGGTGATATCTATCACTACAAATCAAATAAGAACTCCAATCTTCATCTGGTATATACTATTTGCTGGAAAAAAAAATCTGGTATCTACTATTACATTATAATTTTTTTTTATTTCTATGAGATTTCTAACAAAACAATTAATGATATATTACGAAAATCTCTTTCAAACTTCCGTTTTTTATCTCTAGTTTCTGTCTACACTAAAAATATAACTGTTAAAAATGATTTAGTGGATATATTGACACTCTCCATTGTATTATAATTGAAAAAAAAAATTATTAAGATGAAATCATTTTAAAATTACATTCATCAAATCCCAATTATAAAATTTGTCTTTTTTTTAATGTACAGTTGAAATAAAATTTTCCATAAATGATTTACTGATAATAAACCTGAACCATAAGTTCATTAATGCGCCACGTTGACTAAAATGTGCCTAGTGCATCTGATACGGTTCTTGTGGTTGGAAAGGTGAATATAAATTATTCACCCATTAGTAGTAGTGGCTAACATCAATTTAATATGTTTCAAATGAAAAAGAAAGTGCTGTAATGGATAGGTTCCACATCGGATATTGAAACTTAATTTTAAACAAGTGCTCATGTATATTATTATTTTACATTCAGAACATACAACCTCACTATTGGATGTTGGTTTAAAGCAAAAACACAAACACTGAAATACACTACAGTTACTCTTGGGATTGATCACAGCTGTGTCACACTATGGAGAACCATGCCCAAAGCTAAAAGATATTGTGCTGTACATGTCAAGCTTTCTTATTCTGACAGATGGCACAGACAACTACAACAAGATATTGATTAAAAAAATATCATGAACCCTAGTTAGCCAGTTAGAAATGCATCATTCCCTTGTTCATAGCAGGAATAGTATTGGTCAGTTAATGTAGGAAACAACATCTTGCTACTTTCTTCTTCATCCATCACCCATAAGGGATGAGAAGAATTGTACTCCCATGATGATGGAGAATAAATCATTGGATATGGACAAGAGAAGTTGCATCCCTCTTCACTGTGCCCTTCATACACAGGTTGCAGAATATCATACATGTCCTTCTCTTCTGACATAACAATATCTTCCCATATATCATCCAAAGAGTACCCCTTTTCACCACCTTCCTCATCTCCAGCACCGATCAACCCCATTATGTCATCACATCCACCTGTGTCGTAAAAGCTCTCCTCTCCAACCTCTTTGGAACCATGTGAATCCGCAGCATGATTGCTGGAGGATGGTGAAGATAGAGAACTAGAAGACACAGGTGATGATGATGACGATGAAGATGATGATGATGCTCGTTTTTTCTCTAGAGCCTTCTTTTTCCTCATGTGGGTCCTCCAGAAATTCTTGATCTCATTGTCAGTGCGCCCTGGTAGCTTCCGAGCAATTCTTGACCATCTGCAAGGGAGCATCAAAGTGAGCAACGCAGTTCAAGTAACTAATCAACAAAATAAGGTGAAGAGTGAATAATATGAAAGACACAAATAGAGTAAGAAAAGATTGAAAGAGATGAAAAATTTGGAGTCATAAGCAGGTAGCTTATAGTTTAGTTTCTGCATGGTTCTCAAACCTATTTCCCCATTTGGAATGAAGCTCCATGACGAGGTGTTCTTCTTGGGATGTCAGCTTCCCTCGTTTGAGATCAGGGTGGAGGTAATTAACCCACCGTAACCTGCAACTCTTACCTGTTCTATTCAAACCTACAACAAAGTGACGTGGTTAAAGGGTGCTTAGAATGAAATATTCATACCTATTCACTGTCTCCCTCCACCTTCAAACCTGATACCTTTGCTATAAAGTCCCATCTACGATCTCCAAACATGTTAACAAAATACACCAGTTTGAAGTCCTCCTGTTCTGTCCAGGGACCCCTTCGGATTTCTTCTTCAACCATTTTCTCCTACACCACCTTCTTCTATTATTTCAACTTTTGTTCTTCACTTCATAAGCTTACGGATTCTATGAGGCTACTACCACTATTTATATGTGGTTTTCCCACTATTCTTATTCCCTGACTTCATTTTTATAATAAGCAAGTCTGCATATCCACGCGTTCATGTGGTGCACTCATGCTCATTCATCATTAACTTTCTATAGCCAATTCAGGATGGTCACGTCACCTATGACAAGGACTTCACAAATTTATTACACTTAATACTTTGATTCGATTTATTATTTTTAAAATTTTATTAATTATAAGAAGTAAAATCGTATCTCTTTTGTGTGAGATATTCTAGCTCATGCTAATAAGAGGATATCATATCTTATTAGGTATTGTCGGTTTTAAAATTCGGTGTTCCGTCACAGTTTTGCTCTTAAAAGACGTTTCGGTAAATGAGTGAGGAGGGAATATATAAACTAACATTGACCTCGACTATTAAGCGATGTTAGACTATTTTAACGTGTCGGAATAATAAGTAATATAATCAAAATTTTGATGAAGCAAATTTACTCTTTTGCTCGTATCAGTTTTGGAGATCTAGTGTTGCAACAAGTTGCAATAAAATTATGGATTTGAATGGACACAAATAATTAGTGAGGTTTAGATGCATGAATGAGTGGAGGGAAATGACTTTAGGAAGCAACTTGGTCTTTTCTTATAGAAATTGATGAATGAATGCGTTCCTTGACTTTAGAAAAGAGGAGGCCCAGGTTTGGCAATAAGAGAGAAAGAGGAATTGGACAAATCAAACTTTACAAGTGGAGAATGGGAAGAAATCATTGAAATGTTTTATGGGCAATCTTTACTCTCATAGTAGTACAAAGTGAAAATCTGAGAAGCTATTGTTAATAATTCAGATGAAAAATTGTCACTGCTATTGTACTAAATAAATACCATATGTTGGGTTGCAGCCAACATTATTTAGGATTTCGGGTCCAACAGTGTCGGTCCACTTTAGGTTGTTCCATATTCCATTTGGGGAAAATAAACAAGTCTCAACATGAATAAATAAATGAAGAAATCAAATCCCTTAGAATGCTATGGACTGCATTTAAAGATGTTAGATTCGCCTCAACATGTGCTTTGTGCCTTGCCATCTTAGGGAATGAAATAAAAGATTGGAAAACAAAACATAAGAGTAAGAGTATCTTTGTTTCAAATTTTACACTTTTTGTAGGAATATTTTGTGGCTGAAAAGAAAGTCACTAAGACTAATTTTATAGAAAAAAAAATAAAGTAATCACAATAACAAGAAAATCATTAATTAGTTATTATATTGACTAAATTAAATATTATTATAAAGACTAAAAGAATTATTGATATTTAAATTAATTTCTATTATTAATAAATAATTTTTAGATTGATATCTAATTTAGCTATCAAATTAAATACTATTTTATAGACTAAAAAAATATTGGTATTTAAAATAATTTTTATTATTAATAAATAATTTTAAAATTGGTATTTAATTAGCTACTAATTTTATAGAATAATTAATTGATAGTTAAAATTTTGGTAGCTAAATATCAATTTAAAAATTATTTATTAATAATAGAAACTATTATAAATACTAATACTTTTTTAATAGTATTTATTTTAGTTAATATAATAATTATTTTTTTAAAAAAATATTTTTTATTTAATAATTTATTTTTATAGCACGAGCAAACAAAAACAGAAAGTTTCTACGCCAAGAAAAGGAAAACATTTAATTTAATTTTAGTCATCCCTCCAAATTGTCGAGAATTGCTTATCTGGGTAAAACTTTACCTGAATTTCTAAATCATAAAAAAGTGTTACTTGATCATTGACACCAATTTACAGCATTAAGACAAAATCACGATATGGTATACTTTTGAGCTTATAATGTGATTAGTCCAAACATGATTCGGAGTATATAATTCTCTAGAAAGATCCGAAATTGGTCGCATTCGGAAACTAAGTGGAGATGAACATTGGATTAAATTAAGGACACTCAAATGGTTCTAATTGGACACTCATTTTCTGTGTGATTCTACACATTTCTAGTAGATGAGTGTTATCCATGAACTTCATGATAAGTAGATAGGAAGAGTGGAATATGGCACCATTTGTAAGAATCATCATACCAAAACTATAATCATCACCAAAAAAATATTTTTTTAATTCAAACTATACAAGAAAATTTACCAATATTTTTCTTAGTTTTAGAAATAAATATAAAAGTGTTTCGAAATTGCATAAAAAAATCATTTCAGCCAAAAATAAAAAATCCACAAATCACTACGAATAAGGCCTTATAGTTTTTGTTTTTGTTTTCATGTTAAAAGAAGGTGTTATATATATATATATATATATATATATATATATATATATATATATATATATATATAT
>Ga0123342_1003654_pt1 | contig 24454 bp, 17 predicted proteins | sample Turbeawhitnodule_FD_89960 | JGI IMG/M metagenome (GOLD analysis project Ga0123342, IMG submission 89960) | Root nodule microbial communities of legume samples collected from Mexico - Turtle bean Mexico white nodule | ecosystem: Host-associated > Plants > Roots > Nodule | place: Mexico: Nepantla... | reverse complement strand
TATATTTATTTAAATGCTCATTAAATATTTAATAAGGTAATTAATGTTTCTAATTAAATAAATTAAGAGAAATATTATTTTTACTTGATCAGTTATAATTAATGATTAAAATTTAACTTATAAATCTTAATAATTTGAATTACAACATTGTTAATTTATTTTTGTTTTTGTTTTAAAAAAAGGTTAGCCATTTCCATATTGTCTCTAACCTAATACCTAACCCTTTATTTCAAAAGTTTAGTATGATTTGTGAATGAGATCCGTAACAAGGATATGCACCGAACCACGTTCCTTGGTGTAGATGCTAAGAGCAAACCACACGGCTGTTGCATGTGGAAGACAATTTGCACTCCTATTATATTTCTTTTATTAACAAAGAATATTTAAAATAAGATTATTCACTAAAACAGGAGTGACAATCACAGACTCTCTTAAATGGCGATATTGTCGCTCATACGACACTAATAGGACATTATACATATTTTTATATCCGTATCATACATATTTTTATATCCGTATCATACATATTTTTATATCTGTATCTTTGTCATATCAGTGTTCGTGTGTACACACATAAGTGTGTACACATAAGGATATCACACCAATGTAGAAGATCATGCAATGTCAAATCTTTTAGGTTCCTTGAAAAACCTTTATAATATTTATACTATTAGTGAGAGTATATAAACTAAAGAAACAAAGGGTAATAATAATACCAAGACTAACAACGCCAAAAGCAGAAAGAAAATTTTCATGTATGACTCAGCTTATCTGTCCTCAATGGAAGGACCTTTTCTTCCGGCCGGGAAAAAGAAAAGCCAACTGAAACCGGGAAATGTGCTGCTATTTACTTACATGGAAATGAAAAATCAATACAAGCCCAAAAATTTCCACCACAAAGAGCCAACACCTCCCCAGATGATAGCATTAACAACAGCCATGATGAACCCCACTTTGAAGATATCCGGAAGGTCTACATAACCAGCTGTTCAAACAAAAGAATTGAAATCAATCATATCAGCCACCATGCTAAGCTTGAATATGACTTGTGTTCATGATAAAAGGGGGGAAAGGATAAAGATAAGGTTTGCCTTAACAAATAAGCCTTTTGGTCACCAATTGCAACTAGAATCAGCAGAACAAGACTAAAAATATTCACCTACAATGTTTCCCTCAGAAGGGTTTTAAAAATTACAGTAATTTTTCTTTTCAACCAATACACCATTGAACAAACAGCAGTTTCAAGATTGAGAATACATAAATAAAGTGTTAGAACCAAACACAATTGACTTGCACGTATTCTGAGAGAAGGGTAATGAATAAACACATGCCAAATAATTATATAGCTAAGCATGAAAGAAAAATAGAAAACACAGAAATTATATGACATTATACAGAGAGACAAACCTCCATAGTATACAGCAGCCTGGCCACTACTGTAGTGCGTTATTGCACCAAAAAGATTTGTATTGTAACCTAAAGCAAGTGCTGCCAGAATACCGGGAACACCGGCTGCCCTATGCATGGCAAGAAACGCAGAGTATAAAGCCCCCACATGTCCAGTCTGACTAGCAAAAAGGTAGTGGATGAAGAAATAAGCTGCCTGAAGAACAGCTAGTGAGGCTGGCCAGCTCAAAGAGAACGACCTTAGGTTGTTGGCCACACAGTCAGACATCCAGTTCACAATTCCAAGGTTTGTCAACTGGCTTGCCATACCTACCAAAATGGCAAACCAGGCTAAGGTATCCCATGCCGATTTTTCATTCAAGCAGTCATTCCAGTCAAGAACTCCTGATAGGAGAAGTATTGATAAACCGATCATTGCAGCAACAGTACTTGCTATGCCAATAGTGTCCCTGCAGGACCAAAAAAACATGGATGGTACATAATTCAACGATGAGAAATTGTAAGAAAAATAACAATCTACATTGATACACAGACAGGTATAACTAGTGGACTCTTGCATAGTCATCAACAGAAGGTGTTATACTCGTGAGCATAGTTGAGTTTGTGGGAAGACATCAAACGTACTATTTATTACAAATGACATCACATTATTATCATAAGTTGGTATGCATACAAAATTCCTAAAATTGCATCTATAATAAGCCAGAGAGCATAAACTAGGTGACCAGAACATTGATAAAAATTAGGAAATACTAATTAAGAAAACATGGACCAAGTTCTCCACACAAACTTAGAAATCAGTTAAATAAACATTCATCCATACACATACATAGATATGTAGATATAATAGTAGGCAGGTGACATACCCAAAGATCCACAAAGACACTGCAAGAAGCATTGTGCCAACCATAATCCATTCATTTTTTGAGACAGGGCCCATACTTTCCAGTTTCTTGGCAGCCAGGGCAGGAGCCTCTGGTGTGTCCTTGATTTCGGGGGGATAGAGCTTGTACAAAATCAATGGCGTGAGAAGAAGACAAACAAGTGCGGGTAAACTAGCTGCCTTAAACCAAGTGACCCAAGGGGTTGGAACTATCACCCCAAGCTCCTCTGCTAATTTGATACACAGCAGATTTTGAGCTGCAGCAGTTAGGAAAAGAGCACTAGAGTTACCAGCAGACTGTCATAGGTCAAAGAAGCAATGCACAAGTCACTTTATTATCAAATGATAACAATTTGTAAGAAGAGACAACACTCATGAAAGAAAATAGCAACATCAGAATAAACGCAGACAAGTTGCTTCACAATTTGTGAACACCCTGCAAATCTTATAAAATCTATGTCTAATGATTTTTCTCGCATAAATCTCCAGACATTCTGCAGACCACAAGCAATCAAATATCCAAATTTTTCTGTCACAAACTGGTATAACAATCTAGCAAAATCAATTAGGCATTAGGTCAAATTAAATGCTCCTACCTCTCCTTGCATGTCTTTTTTCCTTCAATATTTTATAATAGTTTAATAGGTATACACTACTACTGTAAAAAATTAACACAACCAATCAATTAAAAATCATGTTTGCTGTAACATGTGAAATAGTCATTATCAAAGTCAACTAAGACGATATTTTTTAAATGAATGTGTGTAAAAAACACTTGCACACTCTTCCATGCATTTGTGTGTGTGTACTAGCTTTGAGACCAGAATTTCAGGTTATAACCTGCAATAATAATTATATATAAGATAGAACACGCAAAAGAGAAAAAGAAAACCTGAAATTGGTTCTGAACGAGGTAAGCTCCGAGTCTCTTAGCCGAGGGAGAGGAAGGTTCACTGCCAGCAGAGAGTGAGAGTGACTTGATAATGGGCAAGAAAACCCCACCAGCCCTGGCGGTGGTGCTAGGCATTGCAGGTGCAATCAGCACTTCACTGAAAGTGAGCCCATAAGAGAGGCCAAGAGTGCTCTTTCCCATCCACTTCACGAAATAGGTAGCAATCCTATCCCCAAGCCCAGTCTTCACGAACCCACGAGCAAAGAAGAAGGAAATGACGATTAACCAGATCACCTCATTGGTGAAGGCGCTGAAGGCCGCAGAGAAAGTGAGAGTCTTGGTGACGACGGTGGCTGTGAGGCCCAGAAAGGCCCATGCCCCGACGGGGAGCGGGCTGAGAACGAGGCCCGCGATGGTGGAGAGGAAAATGGAGAGGAGCTGCCAGGCCTCGGGGGTGACTTCCACCGGTTTGGGGACGAAGAAGCGAACAGCAAGGCCGATGCATATGGAGATCAGAAAAGGCAGGGGCTTTGCACCCTGGAGAGGTGTTGGCGGCGGTGGGGGCGGTGAGGAGCTTGAAGGTGGAGGAGGTGATGAAGAAGCTTGAATTGGGTAATGTGTTTTGGAAAAGGGGTTGTTGAATTTGAAGGTTTTGGGTTTGGAAGGGAAAGAGAAGGGTGGGGAGATGATGATGGGTGATCGGAGAGATGATGGGAATTGGGATCTGGAGATGATGGGGCGAGGACGATGATGGAGTTGGGAAAAGCGAGAGAAGGTGGTTGAGGTTGATGGTGAGAGAGAATGGAGTGCAAAGCTCTCCATTGCAATGGACGAGTGATGCTGCAGAGCTTTGTTTTTTGTGGTTTTGTTTGTGGTTTGGCGTAAGAGATTTAGTTCGGTATTTACAATGATGTTTTTCTTTTTCTGAGGAAGAAACCAATGTTGTTTGTGAGGTGGGAAATCGTAGGACACTTTCTAAACCTTTTTCCCTTATAATCTTCTCTTTCCTCTTCACTTTCTCTTATCACTTCTTATTTTCTCCACACTCTGCTACTTCCATGTCCTTTTCTGCTCTTTTATTTTCAACAATACACTCAGATCACTTTCCTATTCTTTTTTCCCATCATTTTATCAACCTCAAAAATGGCAAACTATCAATTTCATGACATTTTTGGAATTCATTTTCCCTAAAATTCTAAATTTATAATCAGTTTTTACTTTTTAAGACATTAGTTTCTGAGAATAGTTGTTGATCAGAATAACACTATTCATTATTGTAGTTAAGGTGATGATAATAAATTAAAAGATAATAAAAATATTTTTTAAAACTGTAAACAGATATATACTTTTATTTTGTATTTTTGAAAATGAATATAAAAAAGCTTGCAAATTGAGAAAAAAAATCTTTGTAGGACATGTTTTTTTAATTACATTTGAATAAGAGTTACAGCCACTTGGAGGGAGCATTTGTTTTTTCTTGTTTATCGTTATATTGCTTTCAATGATGTCAGTCTATTAACAAAACCCTAACATGTAAAAAAACGTAAGTTTTTACTTTATAAAAAAAAATTCAAACTTGAGTTTTAATCTGTCTTAAAAAAACTGTTTATTTTTTCTATTTAAATTTTGAAATGCATGGTATTTAGTTTTTAAATATTTTGAAAAACACTTTACACTACTAGGTGCAAAAAAAAATTGTGTATCCACATTTTTTTCATCATTTATTATATTTTAAAATTTGAATAACTTTTTATTTACACAGTCATATTAATTATATAAATTTATAATTTATTTTAATAAATATAAATATATATGAGAAGACACATAAATTTTTTAAACATAGTTAAAACTAGGAAATATATTTCAATGAAGAAAACAATAATTTAAAATATCTTAATTTTATTATAATAAATTGTTTTTTAAAAGAAACACTAAATAAAGATTGGGGGTAAATTCCCTGCACTATTTTGTTTTTATTTCTTTATCTAACACCATTTTGTTTTTATTTTTCTGTCTAACACTCTTTTATTTTTTATTTCCCTATCTAGCACTATTTCAAAAATAAATAAATAAATAATAAATATAAAATAAAATTTATAATTTTAATTTTGAATGCATTAAAAAATAAATATTTTCAATGTTTAAATTAGTTAGAAATATAATTAATGAATAAAGAAATGAGTTTTTACAAAATAAAAATAAATAAATAATAAATTTAAAATTTTTAGTTTAAAAAATATTTTTTTAAAAATGAAGAAAATAAAAAATTAGACTCTACAACAACATAAAAATTGAATCTGTAAATATAACATGTTAATTTCAAGTAAAAAACAAGTTGAATAAGGATTGATATGGACATAAGAGAACAACACGGTCGAACAAAAAAATGTTCATATTGTCAAACACCAGGACACACACAAAGAAAATGTTCAAACATTACTAGATTGTGCACTTCTCGTAATTAATTATGTTTCATTTCGCACAAACTATTTAATATACCATTGAAGAAAATATTAAATGAATGATCATCTTTCATTTTTTTTAATGATCAACATATACTTATTTAGTATCGTTTTATATCTCTTATATTTATCTTATTTGGATTTTTTTTATATATTTTATCTTTATCTTAATTTGTTTTGCCTTTATTTTATATCTTTTATGTTTTTAGTTATTAAATTTTTTTCCTGTCATTCTTTATTTATTTCTGTTTTTTGTTTTTATTTTATTGTTGCTGTTTTTATTTTCTAGACTTATTTATTTTTGCATTTTTTTCTTCTCATTTTTAAGCATTAAGTGTAACATTTGCATTAGTTTTTTTTTTTAGGATTTTGCATTTAAGGTAGACACTTCAATATTATTTGTGTGTCCACTATTAATTAATACTAATTGACTTTGGTTTTTTTATAATTATGTCATGTAATTTTTACTTGAAATTAACATGATTACATCATTAATAATAATAAAATTAAATATTAATTTATGTTTATAGATTCAACTTTTACTTTGTTGTAAGGTTTAATTTTTTATTTTCTTCATTCTTAAAAAATAATTTTAAACTGAACATTTTAAATTTATTATTTTTTTTTATTTTGTAAAAATTCATTTCTTTATTCATTAATTACATTTCTAACTATTTTAAACATTAAAAATATTTATTTTTTAATGCATTCAAAATTAAAATTATAAAAAAATAATGTTTATTTATTTATTTTTGAAATGGTGTTAGATAGTGAAATAAAAAATAAAAGGGTGCTAAATAAGGAAATAAAAACAAAAAGATGTTAGATAGAGAAATAAAAACAAAAGGGTGCTGGATGGGGAAATAAGAGTGTAAATGGTGTTAGATATGAAATTTAACGAAAGATTGGTTATCAGGTGTTTTTTAATTTTTCTAACATAAAAAAATTTCTGTTAATGAATATATTTATTATTAAATTATAAAATGTATATTACTTAGAGAACATAGAAAGACACAAAAATGTATTATTATATAAGATGAAAGACACAAATAATAGAATCATAAATTAAAAATAAACTTAACAGTTATGTAATGCTTTAAATCATCAGATTCAATCATGGTCATTTCAAAACCAGCCTAACTTTTGGGATTTCATCTTCACTTGAATCCATGGCTACTATAAACAGGTTTCAAGTGTTGTTTTCTTAGTACTATTGGCTCCATGTGTTTGCAGTGTAGGCCATGGTATTGGTGGTGGTGTTCAAAATTTTGGAGTTGTTGGGGAGAGGACAAGGTGGGGGAGAAGGATATGGTGGTGATCATGGAGCTCATATGGTGGTGCAGCTGGTGGGGAACATGGCAGAGATTCTGCATTGGATCCAAAATACATTTCGAATTCTGAAATTTATAATTCAAGAATATATTGTAGATTATGTATATATATTGGAATATATTATTTAAGAAAAACTTTTTAGGATATAAGGGATTCTCATTTACAAATACTAGCAATTGAAAATAAAATATAATAAACAAGTTCAAATTCAAATATTAAATTATATATGCAGTAGACGTGTATAGATTAATTCTTAAATCTTAAATATCAACAGATTCATTTAGAAAAATAGATACACTAACTTGTAGGAGGGTTTCAATTTTTTAAACGTAAAAAGTAGAGTATAATACGCAGATATAAAGTGGAAGCTTAAGAATAATTATGAATTAATTAAAAATATTTATTCGATATAACTTTTAAAAATAATTATTACAATAATTAAAGAAACTTACTGTTTAGTAATTTATAATGACTGGCAATGTATGACATTATTAATAAATAATTTTTTTTTTATAAAATAATATGAGAAATATAACTAGTGAATCACTGAACATTTATGTATCGGCGTGTCTATAGGTTAATAATGATCAATTGTCTAACTTTTGAATCAAGTTGTTGTTTTTTTTATTAATGATCGTCATAAATAAAATGGTCCAATCAATAAATCCTAAAATAATTAACGATCATTTATAGAATAATGAATAAAAATTATGTGACTAATCTAAATAACTCGTAATATTTCACTCAAAAAAATATCATATCATCAACCTATAAATATTCACTCTAAAAAAATACAATCTCATCTTATCTCAAACACTTAACTCTTATATTGTTAAAAATTTCTTTTTATATTCCTACAAACTTAATAATCGAATAGTTATTTTTAGATGAATCTTTCGTTCTTATCCTATACTAGCTAAAACTTACTATTTGAGAAATATTTGATTATTCCCCACAACATTCCTGAGCTGTTAGGAACAATTAGTATTAATACCAGTAAGGGAAGAAATGCACTCTTTATTTACCAGTATACATCTGTAATAGATATAAAGATAAATAAGTAAAAATAAAAATTTCCGAACCATAAAAAATGGTAAAACAGAAGTAGTAGAAAGGATTCGTTAATTATTGCGAAAATGACATAGTTAAAAGTGAATAGGAGAACAAAAAAATGTCTTGTATAATACAAAAGATGATATTCCTCTAATAATAGTAATAGATTAGTAGCTTCCAAAGACATTAGCTACGCGATAACTAAATGGAATGAGTACTTTTTAAACAATTTTTGTATTTTATTATTAAAATAGATTAAAATTATTATAGATGGGTACACAGCTTCATTATGAAAAGAATGTACAATAATGACACAATTCTTATTATTTCAAAATAAAATCATAATAAAATTTCAAAATAAAATCATAATAAGTGATAGGATTTTAGTTCAAAACAATTATATGTAAATTATTATTTTAACATAATTTTAGTTTGAAATTTTAACGTAATTTTAGTTTGACATTGGTAAAAATCGTGTTATATTTGACACAATTTGTTTATTTTATAAAAAAAAACAATTTAAATAATAATAGACAAAATTCTCCTTAGAAAAACCAATGGAATGAACCCATTTTACTAAAGGGCAATTCAATAAAATATAAAATAAAAAAAATTGTTGTTGTTATCACGTATGTATGTTTGTGGGGATTGATTTGGATTTGAAAAGGCTAATAATAATGATTAGTTGTCAAAATTGGAGGGTTTACTTGCAATGGCGGCTAAAGTAAGTAGTCGTCGAAGAGAAGAACAGTGAAGGGTCAAAGTTATGCCAACAACACACAAACGTAATCGCTTACCAACAACGCACCACCAAATTCCTAAACTTTTACTATGGAAAACAAAAACAATGTTTTTTTTGTTATAAAAAAATTAATCAGATCTGGTCCTAAGGAAAAGACATGAATACTAAAATTCAATATTAATCCCAACTGCAAAGAATTATTAAATGTTATTATTGTTAAAGCATGGGCAAATAAATAAATAAATAGGAGAAAGATGGTGGAAAGAAAGCAGAAGGGGGTTTTCTGACAGAGCTTCGAGGTTGGTTCGTTGGTGCAGTTCCAACTCCACGTCCACGCTTCTCTTCTTTCTCTTCTCTTTTCTTCTCTTCTCTTCTCTTCTCTTCTCATACAGAATATATAAATCCATTTCCACACCCCATTTCATTCTTAGTTTAATTCAGAATCTTCAAACAACAATGCCTTCTTTCACTCTCTCTTCTTCTTCCTCACCAGCCCTCTCATGTCCCCGGTGGGTTTTCTCTCTTCAAATACTTCATGCTCTATGTCTCATTCCTTCTTTCTGCATTCCTAACGTTTTCTCTTTCTCTGCTGCATGTGTCTCTTTATTTTCGATAAACTCTTACATTTCCAATCTTGATTTTTTTTAAAGTCTCTTTTTTTAGTTTGTGGGGTGGGGTGCTGCATCTTCATTTCTTTGATCCATCCCCAGAAACCTTTTTGCATGTTTCATGTTTCTTTGATACATAATTTTGTTCAAGATCCCTCTTTTTGCGTTGATTTTTTTGTGGGGCACGTGGGTTGGTCCCTTTTTTAAAACCATGTCGCTGACAGAACCTTCTCCGGTGACGCAGAATAGTTCTGTTATGCTAAGTGGAAGAATTAATGGAATTTTCTTTCTTGTGTGAGACAGTTTTGAATTTGGAGTTTAAAACACGCCATGGATCGTTTCTGGGCTCTGCTTTTTTGTTCTAATTCAATCTGTCAAATTATGAATGATCACTTTGTTTGTTGTCCTGCCTCATTGTATCAAAAGTGTTTGTCTTTCATGTCGTTCTAAGCTTTATGCTGAAGCATTTTGACTGCATAGACCATACAGCTGCTCATCCTGCCCCAGTGTTAATTTTGCAATTCAGTATTCACCCTCTTGTTTTTGTCTTTGCGTGTCACCATTGTTAAGTTAACCTTTGATCTGATCTTATATTCGATGCAGGGCAAGCAAACACTTCAAATTGTTCAATGATGTGCCTTCTGTTCGAATGAATTCTAAATTTCCCTCGAGCGATCATGCTTTTAGTAGAATTAAAGCTACGTTGATTTCTGGAGGAGGGGACCTACTTTCCTATCCAAATAGCAATGGCATTATGATAGGTAAAAATCTGGTTGGAGATGAATCTGTACGGATCGATGTACAATCTAATGGAACACCAGCTGTAGACACGGGGATAACAAGCAATGTTTTCTCTGTTGATGGTGATGAATTTGATCTGGACAGCCCAACAGCAGGCTTTGCTTCCATCCCTGAGGCCATTGAAGACATTCGCCAGGGAAAGGTTGCTACTCTCAATAAAATTGTTTGCTCCCCAATTTTTTAATTAGCACATAAGAGGTGTGCAGGGCTGAAGTTCTTCTGTTTCTGTATCATCATAGATTACTGTTATTAACGGATATATTTGTTAATGATGCAGATGGTAGTGGTCGTGGACGACGAAGATCGAGAAAATGAAGGAGATTTGATAATGGCAGCACAGTTGGCAACACCCGAGGCAATGGCTTTTATTGTAAAGCATGGAACTGGGATAGTTTGTGTAAGCATGAAAGAGGAAGATTTGGATAGATTGGAACTTCCTTTGATGGTAAACAGTAAGGATAATGAGGAGAAGCTTTGTACGGCATTCACTGTGACAGTGGTATGTAGTACTTTTCTTCCATGCATCTTTACATGTGGAGCTAGTACAACATCTTTCTGAAAGTCTTCATTGTTATCAATCTGCACTTGTATAATTGGGATTTTCTAGGTCTAGACCAGCTTTTGCTATAATCAAAGGTGACTTACTGTCCCCTTGACAGGTGAAAACCCTGAGTTTATAGATCAAAAATTTGTCTTGATATCTGCAAACCACACATTACCTTCTATATAGAAGAATCAATGCTTTGAGTACCAGACAAGCCTCTTAGAAAAAAGAGAGAAATACTACACGGTGGAGAGTAGAAAACGAAATACCCCAAATGATAAACATTTGAAAGACAACTTTGTGCTGTTATCCAACTATGTGGTGATGGTGGAGATATTACTCTTTTGAACCAAGTGCTATGGTTTTTCCTTCTCACATTAAGGGTTTTCCATCTTAAAATTCGACTGTTTTTGTCTCTTTTATTTCTTGTTTTTCATCTTCCTGTCCATTTTAAGTCACATAAGGGGGAGGGCATATTTTTGAGTTATCGTCTTAAATCATCTGTTATACTCAGATAGAACTGTGTTTCCCAACAATTTCATACATTTCAATAATTTAATATGCATGTGCAGGATGCTAAACATGATACCACCACTGGTGTGTCAGCTCATGATAGGGCAACAACAGTCAAAGCCCTTGCATCTAGAGATTCTACTCCAGGTGATTTCAACCGCCCAGGCCATATTTTCCCACTAAAATACAGGGAAGGTGGTGTCTTGAAGAGAGCTGGACATACAGAAGCTTCAGTTGATCTTGCTATACTATCTGGCATGGATCCAGTGGCAGTTTTGTGTGAAATTGTAGATGACGATGGTTCCATGGCTAGACTTCCAAAACTTCGCCAGTTTGCAGAGCGTGAAAACTTGAAAATTATATCTATTGCTGACTTAATAAGGTATGTAGTGACAATTCAGGGACTATGTAATATAATTCATTGTAAGCATATTTATGTTATCTTTCATGTTTAGATTCTGCTTTCTGGTGCAGATACTGTAATTTATATCTGTTAAGCTGTCTTAAATTTATCAAATGATAAAATTGAATCCTGAATACACTTTGAACTAACTTGGATTCTGTGGAATTTATTGTCTTGAGGTTACTTTCAGTCAAGCAACTTTGTGAGGTATTTTTTTGGTGAATTTTTCACTGATATAAATTTGTTTATTATTAAGAAAATGGAAACCTTCTTTTTATTTTGAAAAATCTTTCATTTTGATAAATTAAATTCAAAGTGTTTTTTTTTTCCTGTGCATTATTTTTTTTCATGGTTTTGCTTCTTGGGTAACTTGTTGATTATTAATTATATATAGCAAGTGATTAACACTTCTTGTTATGGCAGATATAGAAGAAAAAGAGATAAGTTGGTGGAACGCGCTTCTGCTGCACGGATACCTACAATGTGGGGACCATTCACAGCTTACTGTTACAGGTCCCTTTTAGACGGAATTGAGCATATTGCAATGGTTAAGGTGAGCATTTCTTGTTGTTATATCACGGTGAAGTGAACATTCTTTATGTTGGAAATATGTAACATATGCTACATCTTGAGGAAATCACACCTTATTTACCTGGCGTTACCACAAATTTGATTTCTGAAAATGTTGTTTAAGAATACTGGCAAAATGGAAGTGGTTTAAATATGATGCCATTCCTCCTAGTTTAAATATGATGCCATTCTTTATATATAGATGAAAGAGCAACTATCAGAACCAAAGCAGAACTAATATTTATGTAGCAAACATTAATGTAGTCCCATGCCACTCATAGAATTAAAATATAATTTTCTGTGAAGTTGGAATTTGAATGATTTGACTAGGGCCAATTTATAGAAAAAGTTCAATTCACTTTTTGACACACGGTCACAACTCTGATTAAGAACTAGATGTTGTGTGTTAGAAAAAGGCATAGGGAGAGGAGGGGTATATGAGGAGGAAGATTGTAACCTGTGTAAATGAATGTCAGCTTATACTCTTCTGTTTGCTTTTCAAAAGTTGAGGTTCCACTTCTCTACTTGCTTTGGAATTGGCTGTTTCCACATTGGTTCATAATAAGTGCAAGTTTTGATTAAAATTGACTTAGATGACCGATTGGCCTCGTTGGTTTGTAATATCTTAAAATACCAGTTTCTTACAACTGTTTTTAATTACTGCACTGTTTTTTTTTTCTGCTTAGAAGTGAAACTGTATTGTCTATTTTCTTCAAGGCTGTTATATAAAACACCAGATGAAGCAAGTGTTTTTAACCTTGCATCCGTTCTAGAATCCCTCATTTTGTTTCTGAGTTTGCCTTCAAGACCTATGAGGCTTGGACATGCCTCTTAAATGGTGTGTCTGTATCGGACACATGTATCAGACACCGACACTCATAGGACATGTATCGGTGAAGTCTTCAATTCAAAAAATATTTGTTGGATTTCTCACAATTCTAGCACAATTCTAACACAATCTTAAAAATGAGAAATACATTAATTTTCTAAAATTCAAACTTAATTGTATAAATTTTTATTACGATTATAAAAATAAGAAACAAATCCTCTTGAACTAGTCACGAGAAACATCTTTCTGCTATAAAAGAAAAACTGAAACATACTTGTACACATAAATCTTTATTGTCAATTTATATAATTTATAATTATATAATATATAGATCCATGTTTTCGTGTCCTACATTTTAGAGATTATACGTATCATTGTGTCGTTTCAGTGTCTTTACATAGTTGAAGACTGGTTCTGACTTTTTTTTTCCTTTCTTTAACAGGGCGACATTGGAGATGGACAAGATGTGCTTGTGAGGGTACACTCTGAGTGTCTAACGGGAGACATATTTGGATCTGCCAGATGTGACTGCGGAAATCAGCTTGCACTCTCAATGCAACAGATTGAGGCTGCTGGTAGGGGTGTGCTGGTATATCTCCGAGGACACGAAGGAAGGGGCATTGGATTGGGCCACAAGCTTCGTGCATATAACCTTCAGGATGATGGACGTGATACAGTAGAAGCCAATGAGGAGTTGGGATTGCCTGTTGACTCCAGGGAATACGGCATTGGCGCTCAGGTATCATCACATCACACAACATATTTGATATCTTATACTCACATTCTGAAACTTAACTGAAGTGATTTTTACATTCTCAACTTGCAGATGTTAAGGGACTTGGGTGTTAGATCTATGAAGCTGATGACCAACAATCCAGCAAAATATGTTGGGCTCAAAGGTTATGGTTTGACAGTTTCGGGTAGGATCCCAATATTAACACTCATTACTTCAGAGAACAAGAGATATTTAGAGACCAAACGTGTGAAAATGGGTCACATATATGAGATGGAAATTAATGGTAATGGCAGCAAGGTTGATGATGACTCTAGTACTGGCTTATAGACCTGCCCTTTTTCTTACCAGATACAGAGCAGATTAGGAAGTATATTTCCATGCTGCAGATACATGCAAAAAGTTATAGAAACCAAATCATGATTCCTTTTGTGATTTGATATTGTTCTTCATCTTGAATAATAGTTTCTTTGTAGCAAAGGCCATTTCAGGGTTATTTTTTCTAGTGGCTTTTATAGAGACGTAGTCTTGAGGCCATTTACCCTATTTAAACATAGTTTCTTTCTTCATTCTTCTTATACAATAAACTCATGTATTACTGTTAACTCTAAAATTGATAAAAATTAAGTCATGATTTGTAGCTCTACTGTGTATTATTAATAAATTATTTTCCTACCTTTTTCTCATTTATGGCCAAATTCTTTTAGTACTCTTGGATCAAGTACTTCACACGTAGTTATGTTTACTGATTCAAATTTTTTAGATAAATGTTTTTTTTGTTCATTACAAGTTTGAATTGATTCGGTGTGTTCGGAAGGAGAAAAAGGTGATTGTGAGAGAGCTAACAAAATTGAACTCTTCAAACAAATAATAATTTAATCTAAATTAAAAAAAAAATATTAGATATATCAGTTTTACCCATCACATAGGTATATAGGAATTATTTACATGAATATACGGATATGGGAATTTTGTATAAGAAGAAAATATTACTAATATCCCTACTTTTAAATATTAAATTGTTCATTTAACTTATCTGAATTTATTACCTGAAACCGTGTTTTTTTAATATACTCCGGTTTAAAATGAACCCATTTTTATGTTTTTAATATTTTATTCAGATTGGTATCTAAATAACGGTAAAGTAATTACATTTATGCAAAGTTATATAACATTATAAAATGAGAAAAATATAAAACTATTTTTAAATAGTAAACACGACTCATAAAAAGTAGTTAAATAGTTACGTTTAAATTCAAAAATATTTTGAAAAATTACGATTAAATTATTTTAATATAATACATCCTCGTTTAATATAGAAGTTTAAAATTTTCAAAAAATTATATTTATTTTACAACTACTGAATTTAACAGCTCGTCGATTAGAAATTTTGAGAAACATAATTACTATAAATAATAATTAAAACAAAAATTATGAAAATATTTTAATTTTTTGGGTAATACTATTTTGCATTAAAACTAATATAATTTTATCCTAATTAATCGTGGATTATTTTACTCTTTATTAATTTAAAATAATTGAACATAATCATGTAATCTTTATCCAACAATATCAACATTAACTCTCAACTTAAAACTAATCATTTAATTTATATATATATATATATATATATTTGTTTATTTAAATAAAAATGCAGACACCAGTACAGTACAGTTCACGTATGTTTACGCTAATACCATATAATAATTATAAAAAAAATAAAATAAAAATATTTTGTGGAAATATCAAATGAAATAATGTAAAAGTTAAAAACTATCATTTTAATAAATTTTATAGATAAAAATTACAACTTCAGTTTTATTTCTATTGCATATCTAAAACAAACTAATATTGTGTGTGACAGCTAGCTGTTTGTTTAACCTGTGAAAACTTAACACGTTCAAATTCTTCACCACTTCCCAAATCCTTCACGTAACGTTGTTTCTAATAAATCACTTTACATTAATTCCCCTAAATTACGCGTTAAAACGCGCTTATTGGAACTGTAACAGCGTTTGCCAACTCCACACGCGCTGGAACATACCTGCAACAACACTGCTTCAACGGCTACTTTTTCCACACACAAAACCATGACCACAACGTTTACTTAGTCAACTCGTTAATTCATGTTTTCGACCGTTGCCACATCTTTTTTATCCAACGGTAACATATATTTTTTTATTTAACACGCGTACGTTCCAGATTTCATGACAGCTGTGTTACTTCACCTCACGCGGTTACTTATCTTCTATAAATACCCTCTTAGTCTCCCTCTTTCTTCTCACACGCCTCAACCAACAGAAAACCTCTTCTCTTTCATAATCATACTCAATACCCTTTTTCTTTTCGACTTTCTTCTCACTCCATCAACAATGGCTCGTTCCTTTGCTCTTATGGTAATTGCTGCATTGTTGTTCAGTTCCACAATGGCTCAATCTCCGGCTTCGTCGCCGGCCTTGTCGCCAACCAACACTCCCGTCGCCACTCCTCCGAGGAGGTCATTGTCTCCGGCTCCATCTCCTGCCGTGGTTCCAACGCCGTCTGAATCACCGGCTGCTTCACCGGCTTCTCCACCCGCCACCGGAGCATCTCCTCCTGCTCCACCTGCGTCTCCTTCTGAATCCCCAAACGCTGCCGCTACTCCCACCACCCCTCCCTCCACCATCTCGAGTCCACCAAGTGAAGCACCAGGACCTGCTGCAAACGGTGCCGTTTTGAACAGACTCGGTGGATCTGCTTTGATCCTCGTTATCGCTGCCGCTGTGCTCGTGTAGAAGATTTCTGTGCTGATTTATTATTGTCTTTATTTATTTTCTATAATTTTTTTCACGAATACTTGAGTGTAGAACTCGAGTACTTCTTTCTTTTTGGTTTTTGGTTGCTCTGGTTGAGGATTCATTTATTTGATTATTTTTGTATATTCTTTTAATATTATTATTATTATTATCATGATTGATAATTGATGCAGCTTTGTAGTTTATACTACTTCACAGTCCAATCTCTTGATCTTATCTATTGAATGTTGGAATTTGATGCTACTTTTTTATATTCCCCAACTTCAATTCAACCTAAATCTTTTTATTAACCCTAATTTATATCCTCGTAAACCCTAAAGTGAAAGTGTTGGTAAAGAAAGGTAAAATAGGCAGAGTAGGCACAGGAAAAGTAGGATCATTTCCTGGTCAAAAGATTCTGCTTCAGTGATTGAAAGACGCATGAAGAAACTGAATTAAGATTTTTTTAATTTATAAAAAAATAATAAATATTTATGAAAATAAGTACTTCATATATGATGTGATCGCATTTTTATAACTTTTTTGAAAAGAAAAAAAATATATAGAAATTCATAAAAAAACCTTTGAATCTGAACAAAATATTAAATTTTAAAACTTAGAATAAAAATTGTATATTGGAATGTATGTTAGTGGTTTAATTTTGATTTGGTTATTATTGAAATGTAAAGTAGAACAAAGGAATGGTTAATTTTATGAAATTTTAAGTTTGTTTTTTGAGATCTACATAATCCATTCAACAAAAACTCACTACTGAGGAATTTGTTAAATTCAAATAGAGTGTTTTATTCCTATTTAATATTTTTCTTGTGATGTATCTTTATGTTATAATTTCTTTGTTCATGCAATGCTATGATTGATAAGAGTTAATCATATGCTTATATTTTGAAAAACAAGTGAATCCAATTAGATTAATAAATTATTGTGTGAAACGTAATTACCCAAATGGTAATATTATAGTTTGAGTCATGTATCCATCATTCAAGAAAATGAAATGTCCTAATTTTGTTTAACTTATGAAAATTAGTGTTTAAAAGACTAATAAAGATTTATTGTTTAAAATAAATACAACAGATTTTTTTATAATATTATACTTATTCAATGGTGTAAATTAATGAGTTTATGTAATTATTTGTTAGCTTTATTTCGTCTTAAATAACAATATTACGATCATTAATTCTGTAAGCTTATATAATAATCTTTGAGCAAATCTTTGTTAATAGTTCAAACGTGAAAGTCTTATTTTATTTGAATTGAGAGTGGGTACTTATTCAATTACATAAAATGTCATTTTAAAAAAAATTATAAAATGGTTAATTTTTTTTGTATAAAAAAATCATTGTTGGACATATATTAAAAGCCTAAGAATTTTTTCTGTTAAGTAGTTTTTTTAAAAATACTTATTAAATATTGACTATTTTCTAAACCACTCCTTAATTAATAGCATCTAAGAACCATTGATGGCTTTTTAAAGACACATCTTTTTACGCGTTTATATTTTAGTAAATATTGCTTTTAACTTTTGAATAATTTTTTTAAAAGAACTATTAGTGCGACACTTAATAATAATTAATTGAAATTGGAAATCGTTTAAAAATCATCAATAACAATATTTATAGATGATATACCCTTTATTTTCTGAGGTAAATGATATTTAGTATGTAAAGAAACATTCATAATAATAATAATAACCATTGTTAAAACTGAGAATTGAATACAATGAACTCTGCTAATAAACAGAATAGTGAAAGTGATGAAGAAGATCTTTTGATGGTCAAAATCTTCCTCAATCTTCTCATTTCTATCTTCCTTTTTGGATTTTACAAAATCAATCTCATAACTCCAAAAAATAAGAATGGTGAAAAAGAGAAAGTTGTCGAAGCTATGCAACGTACCAATCTCTTCTTTCCACCAACTCAAAAACAAATTAATATTCTGCCTCCTCTTTCAATTCATTATGTTTCTTAATACAATTTTTTATTTCGTTTTAATTTAAATTATAAACTTCCCCTCTTTAACTTTTAATCCATTTTTTTCCACAACTTCAAAAATCCATAATTATAACTTAATCTTCAATTTTTCGTATATTTTGTTTGACCCAATTAAACCCTAGACCTAACACATAAAAAATAGTCCTACTAGTTAAATTAAAATAAATAAATGTTGGATAAAAAATTCAAAAATAAAATAAAATTTGTCATTGAAATCGTGAAGAAAAATTATCATTAAATTTAAATTTTTTTATTTGTTATTTTACAAATTTCTATAAATACTTTATGTAAATATTTTTCCGTAAATATCTATAGAGAAATGATTTGTCATAACATAATATAAAGAAACTATTTTTTTTAAAGATGGTAGAGAATTTAAATTTTTCCAAAAAATAAATTGTTTATATATTATGAGCTAATTTTAATTCTAAAAATTTATACTTAACGAAATACTTAAAGAATTTGTTTCCGGACAAGATTTCCTTTCCTCCATTTCACAAATGTACCAATAATGAAAATGCCAATTTTTTTTCTTTTGGTAAAATGTCATAAAGAATAAATAGTGATAATTTAATACAAAATTAAAAGTTATACATTTACTTCCTTTATTATATAATAGAATTAAAAATATAATTAAGTTTTGAAAAAAGTATTTAAAGAATTCAGTGGATTGAGGAGCTTTCCTTAAAAAAAGAATATGAAGATTGGACCATAGTCTTCCCCAGTCCTTAGGGTTGTGTGTTGTAGATCCCCAACAAGTTTCACACACTTTCCTATTTCTTGACCGTTACAATTCCGGCACCCCTTTCATCAACGGTTCCTGTTCCTCTTAGCTCTTATCAGCTTCCACGTGTACTGTTCTGATTCAACCAAAAGTGCGTTTCTACGGACTCCACTCATCATTACCCCCATGCCATCATATCAACTTATCGGAGCAATCTCCACCGTCTGATCCTCCCATCACACCAACCTCTTTTTCTATAAATTCTCACTCTCTGTCTCTTCGTTCATCTCAAACACACTCTTCGTAAAACTACAACAATTATCCCCTGCGTTGCACCACCTTCGTTTATTCTCCACCGTTTACTTCTCAGCCTCTCAGATGGCTTCGTCCTTCACTCTCATTCTCCTGCTCGCTGCTATGTTAGTCTTCTCTGCCGTCGCACAATCTCCGGCGTCGTCTCCTAAGGCCGCTGCTACTCCACCTGCCGTTTCTCCGTACAAGCCTCCACACAAAGTTTCTCCGTCACCAGCACCCGCTGTGACCTCTCCGCCGTCTCCTCCTCCATCGTCTGCGTCCTCTCCCTCGCCTTCCGCTTCTCCATCGTCAATCTCTGCTCCTCCGTCCGAGGCTCCCGCGCCGTCTGCGAACGCCGCTGTCTCGTATGGATTCGCCGCCGCAGGATCTGTTGTGGTTGGTCTCGTCACTGCCGTATTGGTCATTTGAAACTTAGGCTTTTATAGAAAAAGTATTCTCTCTGCTTTTGAGTTTGTCATAGCTATAGTTTATCATATTATTTCGTTTTGTTATTTTTCATTGAATTGGTGGTGATACACGGTTGGTTCAGTGAAAATAACTTGGTGTAATCTTCCATCTTTTGTTATTGTTTATGTGAGATTTGTGATTATGTTTTCATTAGTAACAGTTGGAGGCTCTTGCTCCTTATTCTTCTTCGATCGAACATTCTTACTTTTTAATTATATAAAATTTTCATTCATACATAAGACTCTTTTTAATTTATAAAAAAATAATAGTATCCTCTTTTTATTTTACTCTTTGAAATCCTTAGGAAAAAGTTTCTCATGAATAACAAGTACTTCATGAAATTAATTATCAGCAGCTTTTATAAATGTAAATGATAGAATAAAAAGTGATTATACTATATTTTATATAAATTTTAATTTTTTGTTAATATTAAAGTCTTATATTTTTATTTATGTATTAATTATTTTAAATATATTTATTTTACTTTAAAATGTTATATAGTTTTCCTATTATGAATTCATTTTCTTTAATTCAAGTTTAAAATAAAAGTAAGAATACATTTTTTAAATAGGCATTTCATATTTACTCAATACGAAAATGCTTGTAAATAAGAAAATTAAAATAAACTTACCATAATTTAATACTGAAAACAATATAACATTTAAAATAAATAATATGATATAAAATCATCTAAATAATAATATTAATAATAAACTTATTTCTAATTATTGTTAATGTAATGTTTAGTAAAAAGATTAAAAGTACAAAATTTATACCTCATTAGAAAAACAAAATTAATAAATTTATGTAATGTCTGTATAAAAAATAAAATAATAAAAAAAAATTATAGAAAAAGTATAAAAATTAATAAAATTTTTTAGAACAAACTAAAAAAATAAAAGTTAAAAACTCAGTTTTAAAAAAGGAAATATCATTAAAATTGTATTATTAAAACTCACGTTTCAATCTAAACCATGGAATATTCTTATAAAACTTTTACAAATATATTATTTTAACATTATTATTAAAATTTATTAAATTGAATGTACCAAAAAAAGTTCATATAGATGTATTGGAAATTGTATTGACTATTGGATCGGTCAAAAATATTAATGCAATGAAAAATTATAGTCAAAACATATAATATTAAGAAAAATTAAAATCAATATTCTTATTAAAACCGTGGGGTGAGTAAGAATATCAATTCAGTGAAAAGATTATAATAAAAATAATATTAATAACATAATGTAAATATATAATCTTATAAAATTTTAATGCTAGTAAACAAGTATTCAACATTTGTATGTATAACATACAAATATTAAAATAAAAAATATATTATAATACTGATATTTAATTTTGAATTAGGGATAGCAAAATGATAACCCTGTTTAGCCCATGTTATAGTTTCAATGTGAGATAATGTTCAACTTTACCCTTAAAATAAAATAGAATTTAAAATGTTAAGGTTTATTATTGTTTTTAAGAAGAAGAAAAATCAACATCCTATTAAGTTTTCATTTATTAATTTAATATGAATCAAAGTTTTTCTTATTATTTTTTCCTCCTTTTTTTTTTACCTATTTTGCGATTTTTATATTAGTTTTATCTATTCAACGATTTATCAATAGTATACATTAAACTGTTCACCATTCAACTACTATTACATGTTAAAATCACAAAAATATATTAATCACTTTTATAAATCAAATTAAATATTTTTTTATAAAAAAATCATAACTATCTAATAATATACGTTTTGTTATCAACAAATATTATTAATATGTCAGTTTTAATCAACAAAGATTTGAACTCGCGACTTTAATTAACAACACCATATATTGTACTAGTTTTTAACTAGTCAAAATATTTCTATCAGTAAAATGAGTTTTATACCATAAATTGAAGTTTTCATTTTTCAGTTTGTGTTATAATTTTTCATGTAATAATTAATTAATCATAATATTTTATATTATCTTAAACTATTATTAATAGAAAAATTATATTTGATGACAAGTTACTATAACAGTTTTAATTTATCAGTTATAGTAAATGAGGCAGTAATATAATTGTAATAAAATTATAAACGTGGTAAAATTTAGTTATAATATATTGGTCCAATTAATAACTTGTATTAAGTTTTATTTAGGGTTAAAATTAAATTCATAATAACTCTCTTCTTATAAATATTATATGTTGTGTTTTTTACATTAGTGTATTAATTAATTATTTTGTAATTTCTCTTTTATATACCAAGAATTGAAAATAAAAATTGAAGTACTCTAGAAATGATATTTTTATATTAAGATATCATTTTCAGTGAAACATCATATTTTGTAAGAGTCCATTGTTATTGGTTAATGAGAGAGGACAAAAGAAGACTCAATTTCAAGTCTTTTGGTCGCACCCAAACAACCATTCCTTAAGACACTTCTTTTTCTTTTCCTTTTTTTTTTCTTTTCTTTTCTTTTCTTCCTTTTCCTTTTTGTTTCTTCTACACACACATTTAATTATTTACCCCTTCGTCCATGCAAAGGATTTTGTTATTATCTTCAGACAAATGTCACATTTTTCTACACCAAAACTACTTCTGCACCGTTCAAATAAACTAATAATTTTTTACTTAAATGAGATTTGAAATTTAGACTAAATATATATTATGAAAATATTTTTATCTTTCAAAATTTCACAATTTGTAAGAGATACGGTATATATTTATAATCTGATAAATTTAACAATTTGTTAAAATATGTTATAATACTATAAAATAATGTTTGTATCTACATATATTATGATATATCTTTCCACATCAAATTTAATAGTTATAGTTATAGTGATTTGAAAATGAATGAATTTTAGCTGTCCTTCCAAAATTAGGAATGTTACTGAATTATGAGATCTGAATAGGACAACAATACGATTAAATTAAAACAAATTAAGTTTAATTAAAGTTTTAAAATATTTATTGTTCACTAAGTTGGACTACAACTTATTTTATCATCTTTGATGTGTGGTAACCCTGTTAAATATAAAATATTATTCAACTTAAAAATAAGTTATGTTAAAGTTGTTTTTCTCAAGACTGTAAATTAATAAATAACTTAATGAGTGGAGTAATTTTTATTGAATTACCTCTAACACTTTTCATTTACAATGAAGGAAAAAGAAATAAAATGTGAGAAAAGAAAGTAAAGAAATAGAATGGAAAATTTACTATATTGATTTGAGAATAAGAGTAGTATAAAAATAAAGGAAAATTATTATTTTAAAAAAATAATAAATTAATTAATGTTAAGTAATTATATGATTAGAAAATTACTCATATATTTATTACTTATTTTTTTTGTAAATAAAATATTTTTTAAATTAATACATTCCTTCAAATTAAGATTTCTTTTCCAGTATATTTATACTTTGAAACATAATTACGAAATATTTTTTATTATACAATTGTAATTTTTAAAAATATTGAGTTACTTAAATTAATAAATAATATCACATTAAAAAATAAAAATATATTAATAATAAAAATATTTTTCTCCTTAAATTTGAATGAAAAATAAAATATATTTCTGAAAACAAGAAAAATATTTTTATATATATATATTTTTTTTTTGAAAAATCACTTCTGACCAGACTTTTCCTCAAGACAATACATGCAAATCACCATGTCATTATATTTATCGGGGAATAAATTACAATAAAAGAATTTAATGTTTCTTTAAAAACTTAAACACCATTTAATATGAAATATTTTATGTTTTAAGTGATATTTATTATGAGATGAAGGGAAGGGGCAATTTTATTTGATTTTAATTAAATAAAAACAAACAATTTTTCAATATAAACAAGTGCTGTCGCATATATAACTCAAATCATTATTGTTTTAATTCAACCAAATTGAAAGAAACCATCTGATAAATAACAACGTATTAGAATATAGAAATCTCATAAATCAAAACAACATCAAATAAAAAAAATTAAAACAAATATATCTAAAATTAAGGATTTACAGGAATTTAATAAAAATTTCATTTCGTCAAAAAAAAATCTTTACCAAATATACTTCTTATTCTAAAAAAAAAAAAAATCATTTAAATACCAGTTCAAAAATACAATTAACTTCACATGTACCTTTCATAGTGTTTAAGCATTTTTTGTTGAGATTTGAATACTTTATTGACCTTAAACGTCATGAAAATGAAATCCAACTTTCAACAAAAACCCAACACTCGGAATCATCACACAAAGAACCAAACTTTGTTTTTTCGTTTATGTATATATTTTTAGATTTTTTTTTTTTTTTTTTTTTTTTTATTTTTTTTTTTATTTTTTATTTTTTTTTTTTTTTTTTTATAAACATTTTTTTTTATTTTATTTTTTATTTTTTTTTAATAAAATATTTTTTTTTTA
>Ga0123342_1003653_pt1 | contig 24455 bp, 11 predicted proteins | sample Turbeawhitnodule_FD_89960 | JGI IMG/M metagenome (GOLD analysis project Ga0123342, IMG submission 89960) | Root nodule microbial communities of legume samples collected from Mexico - Turtle bean Mexico white nodule | ecosystem: Host-associated > Plants > Roots > Nodule | place: Mexico: Nepantla... | reverse complement strand
TTTTATTGTATTATATAAAATTTTATTGTACTTTATTGATATGTATTTTTATATATATATATATAAATAAATATATATATATATATATATATATATATATATATATATATATATAAAGTTATACTTGTATAACTAATTTATAGAAGTATGTATACATTATAAAAAAAAAATATTGAACAGGATTATATTTTACCTTGATTTGCAGTTTTAACTATCGTTAACTACATTATTTTCCAAGGTGTAATATTTGTGATTTAATATCATAAATTTAATTTATTGAAATAAAAAATAATATTAAAAATAGTAATTAACAATCTGAAATTTAAAAAATGTCATAGTACATAGATTTCTACGTTAATATATAGTAATTATTTCAAATACTTTTAACGGGGAGGATAATTTTATGCTATTATTGAATAATATACAAAACGTAATTTTTTTATTCATATATTTAAATAAACAAAAATATGCGTTTTGAAAATATAATAAAAAACTATTAAAAAAGTCATTATTTGGTTTTTTAATTCTACACTTTATTAAATTATATTATTTGGAAAAAAAATAAACGATTATTTATAAGATAACTAATAAAGGAATAGGATTTAAAATAAAATAAACGATTCAGATTTCTTTTTTATTAATAATAGCTAGTTTAACGCTTATCTAGTATCAATATCTATTTATAAAATAAAAGGTACATGTTAATGATTAATTAAGATAGAATTGAAAATTAAGGTAATTATTTTTTAAATTTGCAAATATGGTATAGTTTAAAAATCAATTAGAATAAAATTTAAAAATTAACTAGAGTACATTACAGTTTAAGACATTTATAAAAAAGAGTAAATTTTAGAGATTTCAGTATTTTTTCCTTTTTCATTTTATTTTAAACTGGGTTATAAATATATTTATGCCCAAGTCCCATGTATTGGACAATATTTTAGATAATTCAATCACTTAATTCAATTTAAATATGAGAATGAATTTTCTTTATATTAAAATTATTAAATAATAATACTATAATTATATTACTCATTTAAATATATTTTTTTAAAATATTAAACAATTCAATTATTCAAATATTAATATCAGTTTCTACTTTTAAAAAAATCATTATATTTTCTTAAAATTATTTTAAAATTATGTATTTTAGCAAAATAATAAATTTTAAAATTAAATGACCCAATTTACTTGATTCAATCTAATCCGATAAAAAGTGAATTAACTTGTATTTAATAAAAAAAATTAGAAATTCAAAATCAACTGAAGTCAAGATTATTTTGTTGAGTGGAGTGAAGTGGAAATTCAACCCACATTGCAAGAAAATTATGAAATAAAAATCAATTTTAGAGACAAAAAATAATTAGTGACATTTTAGAGACTAAAAAACTGTTTGATTTCTATATTAGTTATTATGATTAAATAGATTGGTATCTAATTAACTATCAAAGTTTTAACTAACAATTATTTAAATTTTAAATGTGATATAGCAAAAACATTGACAGTTAATTAAATACTAATTTAAAAACCACTTAATAATAATAGCAACTAATTTAGAAACCATTTTTTTAGTTTCTAAAATGGTCTCTAATTTAGTTACTATAACAACTAATTATTTTATGTCTCTAAAAATTGGTTTTTATTTCATGATTTAATTCCAGTGTCAATTCTATATATTCTCATGAAAACATTTTTTTATAGAAAAATGATACTTTGACAATCCTTAGAATTTTAGAATTGTTTACAATTCTTGATGTGATGAATTTAAAAATAAATACATATAATAAAAATTAAGTTTGGAATTAAAATAATAGTATTAAAAATCTTAATGTAATGATATGAAAAATGTGGTTTTGAATATGATAATTTGCATGTGCATGTGACAGTAAGAAATACTTGGCCTAAAGAATAGCTCGTCAATTTCAGCTTATGAACTTTTTTACTACCATTTGGTTTCTGGTTAGACATATATTCTGTCATACACGTGTGTAGTGTAACACGAGGCTAAGCAAGTTTTATGATAGTGTGTGTAACACGAGGCTATGTATTGGCAATATGCGTAAACGCGTAAAGGTGTAAACACAGGGAATCTTGTTTTTATCTTTAAAGCAGTAATGATCACATGCACAGACCTTCATGTCCACACTTAGGTATTGTGAATGTTTTAAGTCATATTCTACATAACCTTCAATCTTCATTCTTCCCTTTCTTTCTCTATACTTTTCTCCAACCTCACAACTATGACCTTGTTTTTCAGAATGCCCATATTTCTTTTTATCTTTCTCCTACTCATATCCATATCTCAATGCAACGCCCAACGAATATTTCATTTACACCAATGTATGAATGACAAGGGTAATTACACTGCTAATAGCACCTACCACAACACCCTCAACACCCTTCTGTCCAACCTCTCTTTAAACACAGATATTGACTATGGCTTCTACAATTTTTCATATGGCCAAGAAAGTGACAGAGTTAACGCAATTGGGCTGTGCAGAGGAGATGTTAAGCCAGATGCTTGCCGTAGATGCTTGAATGATTCAAAAGTCCTTCTCACGCAACTGTGTCCAAATCAGAAGGAGGCGATTTTGTGGTATGACTACTGCATGTTACGCTATTCCAACCGCTCAATATTCAAGACCATGGAAGCCACACCTGGATTCTCTAAGCGGACCTATAATGCAACCGATGGTGATAATTTCAATGAAGTGCTGAGGAACTTGCTAGAGAACCTCACAAGCCAAGCTTCATCAGGCGACTCTCGGCGTAAGTTTTCTGTAGCAAATGCTTCAGGACCAGCCTTCCAAACTATATTTGGTCTTGTGCAGTGTACACCTGACCTTTCAGAAAAACACTGTGATGAATGCCTGCTTAAGACTATCTCAGAAATTCCACAATGTTGTAATGGCAGTAAAGGTGCTAAATTTTTTAAACCCAGTTGTATCATCAGATATGAGATATTCCCCTTCTATGATCCTATCAATGCTGCAACAACACATGCATCACCACCACCACTACCGCAGGCATCAAAAAAAGGTAAATGCTACTTGAAAGGTAACGTGAAATAGTAATTCAACTTAAACCAGTTTCTTCTTATGATAAGGTAAGACCTAGACACGACTTCTACAAAAAATTTAGTTGTTGATGACCACATTTTTAATGAAATTTCGATAAAACTTGCGCTGAATGAGGACTAATTGTTCTTATTCCTAGAAATATGTATTCATAAATAACATCGATTGAATTCGGTTTTGGCAGGAAAGATATTTGTATCTGGAGCTGTAATAGCAATATCTGTGACAATTAGTGCCTTTGTCATTCTAGTCAACCTTATCTGCTGCATCAATTTAAGAATGAGGAGTTGTCGGAAACAATTTGAAGGTAAGCTGACATGGGATTCTCTCTGAAAGGTCTACTGTGGTTGCCACTCTCTAACAACAAAATAAAAAACCATCTATTTAGTCTAATTGACTAATGTTAGAGTTTTAGTCACTGCATATTTTAGCGGAATGAAATATGAAACATTTCTTCCATTATTGAAAAAATGCATGGTTCAATCACAATCGGTAAGAAATAAACTGAAAGAAAAGTCACTTGCAACTTGTAAGTGTTCATATAATACAGCTTTTCAAGAGTAGAAAATATTGGCTTAACAGCAGCTTAATCTGAATAATTCACTGTAGAATTTATTTGACTGATTGCCACAATGTAAATAGTTTAAATGTTAAAAGTAAACAATATTTTAAAATTGCATCCTTATGTTCTATCTAGTTCTCATAAAAATACTATCATTGACGAAAACAAATTGGCTATTCCAAAAATGAACAAAAATTCCATTTGGAAAACTGACTGGTTGCAACTCATTCTCAATTGAAGCTGTAAATGATGACGAAATTCAGTCAACGAAGACATTACCATGGGAATTCGACAGTATCATGGCTGCTACCAACAACTTCTCTGATGCAAATAAGCTAGGAGAAGGAGGATTTGGGCCTGTTTACAAGGTACATATAACAGTGTCACATAAAAATGAAAATCTCATCTACACAAAGTGGTATACCTGATAGGCTGGTTGCCCTGACCTACATTCATCAACTTTAAACTTTCAGGGTAGGCTCTCCGATGGTCAGGAAGTAGCAGTGAAAAGGTTGTCTAAGAATTCTCTCCAAGGAGACAGAGAGTTTAAGAATGAAGTGTTGTTAGTGGCCAAGCTTCAGCATCGAAATTTAGTTAAGCTACTAGGATTTTGTTTGGAAAGAAGAGAAAGGCTTCTGGTTTATGAATTCGTCCCCAACAAAAGCCTTGATTTCTTTATATTTGGTTAGTAAATTTTTTTGGGTACGGAACTGTAACATTTGTTCATCGTTTATAAACACTCTAACTCATTTGGAATATTATATCTTGGCTTTGGTTTGAAGATGAAGACAGGCGTGAACAATTGGATTGGGAAAAGCGATACAAAATTATAATAGGCATTGCTAGAGGTCTTCTCTACCTTCACCAGGATTCAAGTGTGAGGATTATTCACCGAGATCTCAAAGCAAGCAACATTCTTTTGGATGCAGAGATGCATCCTAAGATATCAGATTTTGGCATGGCAAGATTATTTGAAGTGGATCAAAGTCAGGCCAATACAAGTAGAGTTGTTGGAACCTAGTAAGTATTACTATTAGAATGTTCTATGACAAATAATTTATACTAATCACTGTCTTCAATTAAAACAAAAGGATCTGTAAAGGTGATCTTAATTAACAAAAAGTTTGGTAATATTTGTATGTATGGAGCTAATGAGGTCGTCCATGTTGACATGCAGTGGATATATGGCACCGGAGTATGTTATCCATGGACAATTCTCAGTAAAATCTGATGTTTTTAGTTTTGGAGTATTGGTTCTTGAGATTGTAAGTGGCCAGAAAAACAGTTGGGTACAAAGAGGAGAGAATGAAGGGGATCTTCTAACCTATGTAAGTAATCATTACTCTTTTAATGACTTATTTTCCTTGCACTTAGAAGTTAAGGTTGAACATGTTACTTATGGAATTATAAACTTTATGATTGAATCTGAATCAATATTTCTAATATTGATCAACTACTTGCAGACATGGCAAAACTGGAGGAAAAGGACAACGTCAAACATCGTTGATCCCACAATCAGTGGTTCGAGCAATGAAATAATGAGATGTATACACATTGCGTTGCTTTGTGTTCAGGAAAAAGGGGATGATAGGCCAACCATGGCTTCTGTGGCACTCATGCTTAACAGCCACTCCGTTACGCTACCATTGCCCTCAAAACCTGCTTTCTCCATTGATAGTACAAGTTTATCAGTCATTCAATCAAATGAACCAAATATTCAATCAGTAAACGAGGCTTCCATTACTGAGCCATTTGCTCGCTAGAGTTTATGGATAGAAGTGTCACTTGTAGATTTTTTGTTCCAATTTTTTCTTTCTTTCTCTCATTTCTTTTACTGTACCCATTACCCGAAAAATACTTTATTAAGATTCTCAATTTTATATTATGTATGTTCTTTTTGTCGATAAAATGAAGTTGGTATGAATTTCTTCTCTATTTATCAAAAAAAAAAAGAATTCAATAAATTAAATATAAGTTAATTAATATATGCGCTGAAGAAGTTGCTGCAAATACTAAAAGTGAAAGCTGCAACAACTGATTCCTATTTGAATCGTAAATATGCTTCTGTAAATGCAACAGGTCCGGATTCTCAAGCTGTATATGCTTCTGTTCAGTGTGCACCGGACTTGACAGTGGCAGAATGCAATGACTGCTTAGGTGGCGCCATTTCAGAATTACCAAAATGTTGTAGTAGCAGATCAGGTGGAGTTGTTATTAAATTCAGATGTAATTTCAGATACGAAAACTTCAGTTTTTATGAGCCTACGGCTGATACACAAACGCTACAGTTGTCACCACCAGGATCTCCATCTCCTCCTCCTTCACCTTCACTATCCACCACTACAAAATTCCCACAGAGTACTTATCATGGTATTAGTTATTACATGGCTAGAAGTGAATATTTTGATCCTCAAGCAACATCTATTTGGCACAAGTAAAACCGAGATGATTTTTTTATTGTTATTCCAATGCAGAAAAAGAAAAAGATTTTAACCAAGTACTAAAGGTGTTTCAGACTTAAAAAATCCAGAAGCTTTGTGGTATTTTGAATTGTTTGTCTCTCGACTCAGTTTAATGACTAAATTGAGTCGTCTTCCAGATAAAGATTATATTAACCAGAAGAGTTCTTGGGTTTATGCAGGAAAAAGCCACAAATCAAAATCTGTCATCACGAAATACACTGTGCCTATTGTTGTCTTTATTGGGTTGCTGATCTTCATTTTCATCTATTTAGGAGTGAGGAAGCTAACAAAGCATTGTAAGAGTACGTTCAAATTTCAAAAACTAACCCGTACAAAATCTGTTTCTCTCTCTATTTGTTGGTTTGGGAGATCAGAGAAATTGCCTCATTTTTTTAGGTATGTATAAGGGTTGAACCACCCTTAAGTAGTTCCTGTTATTCAATCTTTATTGCTGATAAAAAAAAGAGTTCATTAGTATTTTTTCTTGTATTTTCTTCTTTGGTCCTTTGAGACCTAATCAAAATATGAAGAAAAAAAGAGTTTTTTTAATTTTCTCCAAATTGACATAGGATATGTCAAAGAATGGGATTTTTTTGTTAAAATATGTACTAACCATAACTTAAGAACAGAACCAAATAAAGACAGAATATAACAGTTTTCAAGAATCAATTGCTTACATGTACTACTTTAAAAACCCCTCCCCCCTCCAGGTGAAGCTAAGGTTGATGGTGAAGTTAGAGAATTAGAGTCGTCACTAATGGACTTTGACACCATTAGAGTCGGTACAAACAACTTCTCCGACGCAAACAAGATTGGACAAGGTGGATTTGGACATGTTTACAAGGTAAACATTGCATTATTACAATTAAATTTATCTGTCTAGCAAAACGTTGTAGGGCCAGATTGTTGGCCAATTTTACATCCATAAAACATTGTCTGTCTTTTACTAATCAGGCGAAGCTCTTCAATGAACAAGAAGTAGCAGTCAAAAGGTTATGTAGCATCTCTGGCCAAGGAGATACTGAATTCAAGAATGAAGTGCTTTTAATGTCAAGACTTCAACACAGAAATTTAGTTAGGCTCCTTGGTTTCTGTTTTGAAAGAGAAGAACGACTCCTTGTCTATGAGTTTCTACCCAATAAAAGCCTCGACAACTTCTTATTTGGTGAGTTGATTTCTTAAACTGGAAGTCTATTACATTATTAAATCTTTTGCATGACTAAATGAAGAAAGGTTTTGACTCTAGTTTAAAAAAAGCTTCGAATGATTATACTCGAGTTGGCATGTAGATCCCATCAAGCGCGCACATTTGGATTGGAAAACACGCTACAAAATAATTGAAGGCATTGCACGTGGCCTTCTATATCTTCATGAGGATTCTCAGCAGAGGATTATTCACCGTGATCTCAAATTGAGTAATATTCTTTTAGATGCCAATTTGAATACAAAAAATTCAGATTTCGGCTTTGCAAGACTTTTTAATGTGGATCAAACTCAGGTTAAAGCAAGTAAAATTGCTGGAACCTAGTAAGTATCAAGATATAAAGAGCATTTTAGTTTCTAATCAGTATCCTTGAGTAATACAGATGTGGATCCGGGATTATTATCAAGAGAACAGGTCATTGCAATTTGTATCTAATTGAGTCGGTCCCTATTGAAATGCAGCGGATACATGGCACCTGAGTATGCAAGGCATGGAAAACACTCAATGAAGTTATATGTATTTAGTTTTGGTGTAATACTACTAGAGATTGTAAGTGGCCAAAAGAATGGTGGATTCCGAAATGGAGAGAATGTGGAGCATCTACCAAGCTTTGTATGTCTACCTTCTTTATCCTCTTGGTCTTTATAAGGTTTATAATAGAACATTAGGCATTAACTAATCCACTTCAAATGGTAGAGGTAGAAAACTGGAACTGATGTTCTCTAAAATGAACTACTTGCAGGCTTGGACAAACTGGAGGAATGGTAGAGCAGCTAATATTATAGATCCCACCTTAAATAATGCTTTGAGAGATGAAATAGTGAGATGCATTCTGGACTACTCTGTGTTCAAGATAAGGTTTCTGATAGACCAACAATGGCTTCAGTGGTGCTTATGCTTGATAGCCACTCTTTCGCTCTACCAGTTCCATTGCAACCTGCCTATTTTATGATCAATAGATGTTCACCAGTCATCCAGTTTTCGGAGTTCAGTTCTGTGGAAACAAGATTAAATGAACAGAAGAGTGACTCTGCTGATGCATCAGCAAATGATGCTTCAATTAGTAGTTTATATCCTCGTTAGATGTAAATTATATGATTATAGTCAAAGGTAACAACCATAATTACTATTAAATGTACCAGGAAAAACAGTTTTTTGGAGCTTGCTATAATAAGAATGAAGAATTGTTCAACACCATTTCAGTGAAAAGATTTCATTCACAGAATTAGCCTTATCCAAACTCTTATATCTGTTTCTGTTATAATTGGGGGATTTCGTATCAAGAAAGTGGATCAAATTACATAAATTGTGCTCATGCTTCCATTGAAGCATATATTTAGAGAAGGAAGAGTGAAGTTTTAAAAGTCCATGATAGCTTTAAATACATAGATGAACAGGCTGATTATTGAGAATCCAAGTATGAGTTCCAACTGGATTTGTAAGAATTCCACCCCTACTGTTGGACTATTTTTTTTTATCAGCAAAGAATGAAATTAAATTAAGAGAGATACAAAAGGGGTATCCCAACCCTTTTACATAAACCAAATAGACTATGTTTGCTGTCGGGTTTATGTTTTCTGATAGTAGTTTACATATGTTTGTGTCTTGCTAGGTTGTCGCTCTAATGATTTTACACAACATCTGAGGCGTCAATTTGATCGTAAAATGGAAAGAATTGGTGCCAAATAACCATTTGAAGTTCTTTTAACTAGTCTCCTAGAGTTTAGCTCAAAACTGCGAACCCATGAATGTGTGACACTCTGAAGACCCCATCTGACCAAATATTTTACAGATTTGCAATGATATAATAAGGTTCAATTTTAATTTGGATGGAGAAAACATTATTATTAGAAAAAGGAAACTCTATTAGAGATGAGAGATGACGAGTTAAGTTCTTCTTTTACTGAAATTAGTCAGTTAAGAGAATGGAAATTAAGAATAAAGTTGTCACAGTTTTTGCTGGGGATCCGTAAGTGGATCCGTAGACTATCATAGTGTCTTGTCCACCATTGACTTGGAAGGTGTCCATTCTCCACTCCCTGCAAGACAAATTCAACGGTCAATTTTCAAAGGGTATATACTTATGTTAATGTCATGACAACTTAATGTTAATAATCTTAACATGGATAATTAATTTTCTTTTATGACAAAAGTAGGACCAGTACTGTCTGTTTGAATTTTTGGTCCAACCTTACTGTCCGTGACCAATACGCATGAAAGATGAAACTCTGACATGACATCTTCTAAGACGTGAGGAGTGGGCAGAAAGACCAGGGGATGAGTATGCAACCTTGTTTTTACAATGGACCATTATTAATGGCAAAAATTGTAGTTAAAAGACAAATTATTAAATTGTGGCAGTATTGATAACAGCTTCCAGCTGGAGTGGCATTTTTCAAAAGAACAAATTAGTTATTTTTAATTAAAAAATTATAATTATGATACTGTTAGTGAAGAATGGACTATGATGTAGATTGTAAAATATTACTAAAAATTAGCATTCAAAACAATAAATCATTAGATTGTACGTGTTTGGCAGAAAAAAATAACAGAAAGAAAGTCTGACTCTATTTAAATGAGTTTTTTTTGTATAATTTTATTTGAGGAATTTCAATTTGTAATGATAAATTAATTTACTTTTCTTTCCTTACATTACAAAGTGTCATTCACTTTGGTTGAAATTCCTAGCTCTTCACTCCTTCTCTGCCTTAAATTCCAATCATATGTAGTTTTGATGCCTGAAAACTAATAGCACAACATTGAATAGCATGGTCTCTGAAGCAGTGCCCTTTTTCCTGTCCCTTCTTGGTATTCTTATATCTCAAGCTATTGCCGAGCCAGACTACCAATACAATTACACAGTCTGCTACAGAAGTGGAGACTATGCCCCTAATACCACCTACCACACTAACCTCAATGCTGCTCTTTCAAGGCTCACTTATAACACCCAAATTGACTATGGCTTCTACAACTCCTCCTATGGCCAAGACTCTGATAGGGTCTACGCAACTGGCCTTTGTAGAGGAGATGTTAGCCCACATACTTGCCTTACTTGCCTCCACAACTCTAGTTCCCTTCTCCTCAAGTACTGTCCACATCAGAAGGAAGCTGTGGGAGGATATGATTTATGCATGTTACACTATGCAGATCACTCACTTCTTGGTTACCAAGACTCTAGTTTCGGCTTCTATTTTTGGTGGGAAACTAATGTAACAGATTGGAATCAGTACAGTTATGTGCTGAATAACTTGCTGTCAAAACTAAGAGAGAAAGCTGCAACAACTGACTCCTATCCCAGAAGCAAATTTGCTGCAGGAAATGCAACTGCTCCGAGTTATGAAACTATATATGCCGTTGTTCAGTGCTCACCTGAATTGACAGTGGCAGAGTGCAACGATTGCTTAGGTGGTGCCTTTTCAGAAATATCCAAATATTGTAATAACAGATCAGGAGGCGGAGTTGTTAAATTAAGCTGTAATTTCAGATATATGAACTCCAGCTTCTATGAGCCTACTGCGGATACACTAACACTACAATTGCCACTACAAGGATTTGCATCTCCTCCTTCATCGTCACCTGCACCCTCCACCACCTCAAATGCCTCCGAGAGTACTTATCATGGTATTAATTGTTACAATTTGCAACATGGTTTGAATTACAATACTGATCCCCAATTTAGTACATCATAAGTCAAGTTAAACCTCTCAGACATATATGTTGAGGGAGATTTTATTATTATATAATATTATTCCAATGTAAGGAAAGATAAAAACATTTGAACCAAGTACTCAAAGGTATTTTATACTTAAAATTCCAGCACCTTAGTGGCATCTTCAATTTCTTGTCTCTCTGTTTCCTAACTAAATTGAGATATCTCCCTGACGAGGATTATTTTACTCAGAAGACACGTTCTGTTTATGCAGGAAAAAGCAACAGAATACAACCTGTCAACGCCAAGTACGTTGTGCCCATTCTTGTCTTTATTGGGATGCTGATTTTTATTTGCATCTACTTAAGAGTTAGGAAGCCGAGAAAATATTTCGAGAGTAAGTTCAGATGTTTACTTAATCTGTTATATAAGAGTCAATATTTTTTCCTGTGATTTCTTACTTAGGTCGTGTTACACCTACTGCAAGATGAACCAATGTTCTTTTTCTTTTTTCTTGGCATTGACAATGGATATGGCATATAAGAGATATTTTTTTCTAAAATAACTTTACTAATCGGTAGTTAAGAACAAAAACCAAAAGGGAATATAACAATTTTCAAATGAATTGCTTACATGTAGTGCTTCATCTATTGAATAATTGTCTTGGAAAATTTACTTTTGCATGCTGCAGTTTTGATTTCCATTTGACAAACTCAACTGTTATAGCTTAAAACTATCTCCCCCATCTAGGTGAAGCTACGGTTGATGATGAAATTAGACAATTAGAGTCATCACAATTTGACCTTGACACCATCAGAGTCGCTACAAACAACTTCTCTAATTCAAACAAGCTTGGACAAGGAGGATTTGGACCTGTTTACAAAGTAAACATTGCACCCTTACGATTAAATTTATCTTAATGTCAAAACGTGATTGTTGCCCAATTTTATATAAGTGAAACACTGTTACTGTGAAATCTTCAGGGGACGATCTTCAATGAACAAGTAGTAGCAGTCAAAAGGTTATGTAGAAACTCTGGGCAAGGAGATATTGAATTCAAGAATGAAGTGCTATTAATGTCAAGGCTTCACCACCGAAATTTAGTTAGGCTCCTTGGTTTCTGTTTTGAAAGTGAAGAACGACTCCTTATCTACGAGTTTCTTCCCAACAAAAGTCTTGACAACTTCATATATGGTATGTTTATTTAACTTTATACAGCAAGTCAATCACATAATTTCTTTTGCATGACTAAATGAAGAAAGATTTTGACTCTAGTTTAAAACATTAAGTGATTGTACTCATTGGCAAATAGATCACATCGGGCGAGCACATTTGGATTGGAAAAAACGCTACAGTATTATTACGGGCATTGCAAGTGGCCTTCTTTATCTTCATGAGGATTCTCAGCAGAGGATTATTCACCGAGATCTCAAATTGAGCAATATTCTTTTAGATGATGACATGAATCCTAAGATTTCAGATTTTGGTTTTGCAAGGCTTTTTAATGTGGATCAAACTCAGTTTAATGCAAGTAAAATTGCAGGAACCTTGTAAGTATCAAAATATTATAAGCTGTTCAGTTTCTGATATGTGTCCTTAACTAATACAGACGAGGAGCATGGACTATTGTCCAAATAACAGGTAATGTTTGTACGTAATTGAGCCTGCTCTTATTGACATGCAGTGGATACATGGCACCTGAGTATGCAAGACATGGAAAACTCTCGATGAAGTTAGATGTCTTCAGTTTTGGTGTAATAATGCTAGAGATTGTAAGCGGCCTAAAGAATGGTGGAGTTCGTAATGGAGAGAATGTGGAGCATCTATTAAGCTTTGTATGTTTACATTTTTTTATCTTCTCTGTCTTCATAAGGTTTATAATGGAGAATTAGGCATTAACTAATCCACTTAAAATGGTAGAAGTGAAAACCTGGAGCTAATGTTTTTTCATATGAACTTCTTGCAGGCTTGGAAAAACTGGAGGAAAGGGAGAACGGATAATATTATAGATCCCACCTTAAATAATGCTTTCAGAGATGAAATGGCGAGATGCATTCAGATTGGACTACTTTGTGTTCAAGAAAAGGCTGCTGATAGACCAACAATGGCATCAGTGGTGCTTATGCTTGATAGCCACTCTTTTACTCTACCAGTTCCATTGCAACCTGCTTATTTTATGAAAAATAGTTGTTCATCAGTCATCCAGTTTTCGAGGTGTAGTTCTATGAAAACAGGATCAAATGAGCAGAAAAGTTACTTTGCTGATGCATCAACTAATGGGGCTTCAATTAGTAGTCTATACCCTCGTTAAATATGAATCACATGATTATAGTCAAATGTAATGATCGTTAATGCAATTACATGTAACAAGGCAAACAGATACTTGGTGCTTTCTAATAGGAAGCCAAGAGAAAAGGTTGAATGTAAGTCTAACAGGGATTTAGCTTACGAGTTGCTACAAATAAATTAGCTTAGTCTAATAAACTTGGACACGGCGGGTTTGGAGTTGTTTACAGAGTAGATGGCACTTTTCATCCTGAAAAATATTACTCCTTCATCCTAAACATGGTATATTTGGATACGATACTGAACTATGATATATTTTCAGGGTAACGAGTCAAAATAAGGACTTGGTATTGTTTTACTGAGCCGGAAAATAACATTTTCTTCCAATAGTGATACGTAGTTGACATGGTCTTCTAACACAAGCAGGAACAAATTCAGACAAGTTTCTAAATTTAAAAAGCTTACAAATTACAATGACAATATGTTTAAGCATTTCCCTCGTCTTAAAAAGAAAAGTTCAAAGCATTCACACAAGGCTAAGTCTCAGTTTTACAGTTTCTTCCGTTCCCATAATATGTGACCTCTTCCTCGAATTCAGTAGTGAAGTTTCGTTTCATACAAGGTGCCAAACAAATTTTGCTTATATATAAAGTACCCACAACACAGATTTTACTCACCAAATTAATCACTGAAAACGCAAGCACAATGGCCGTTGTTGTTTCCCCAAGGTTGCATTCCTATGTTTGTTGCCTACTTTTCATAATCATATCTCAAGCCAGCGCGCAGCCAAGTTTCCTAAATCACTTCTGTCTCAGTGATGAAGGCAGCTTCACAGCCAACAGCACTTATCACACCAACCTCAACACCCTTTTGTCCAATCTCACTTCCAACACACAAATCGACTATGGTTTCTACAACCTCTCCTACGGCGAAAACAGTGACAAAGTATACGCCATTGGGGTGTGCAGAGGAGATGTTAAACCAGATGAATGCCGCAGCTGCATAAACAATTCAACGGTCCTTCTCACACAGCTTTGTCAAAACCAGAAAGAGGCAATTGGGTGGTATGACAAGTGCATGTTGCGTTACTCAAACCGATCAATATTTGGCCTCATGGAAACTTCACCTTTGTTTTATACGTTAGAGTTTGTGAATGCAACCAACGTGGACCAGTTCAATCAAGTGTTGGACAACTTGGTGAGCAATCTAACAGGCATAGCTGCTGCATCAGGTGACTCTCGTCATAAGTATGCTGCGGGAAATTCAACTGCACCAAATTTAGAAACCATATATGGTGTTGTGCAGTGCACTCCTGATTTGTCTCAACAAGACTGCAACCAATGCTTGGTTGAAGCTTTCTCAAGAATCACAAGCAGCGGCAAGATTAGTGGTAGAGTTGCAACACCCAGTTGTAATATTAGATATGAAAACTATCGCTTCTATGATGAACCTTCTACCACGACAGATGCACCAGCACCGTCACTGTGATGCCCTCCCTCTTCCACCATCAACCTTAAATGGTAATGGAAATTCATGCTGAACTTACGGTGAATTGAATAAATGGGGTTTTTGACTGGGATTTTTTTTTCTTTTTATCAAAATAGATCAGTTTAAATAAAATTATAAATTTAGACAATTTACGACTTCATATGCACAAATTATTTCAATTAAACACGATTCTATCATGTCATACTGACTGAAATCGTGCCAAGTTGGCACAATTGTCACGAACTCAATATGACATGACAGAATTATGTCTAATTGGGACAATTTGTGCCTATGAAGTCGTGGTGAATTTACACGACTTGTCTAAATTTATAATTATTTTTAAACGGATTCCATTTTAGTAAAAAGCAAAAAAAAATAATCTCATCAGTCAAAAACCCAAATAAATGTTCATGCAGTTGTATAGCATAATATTATTTTAAATTGAAAAAAATAGTCAAATAAATATCTGAAATTGAAATTTGTTTGTCCTTATTTAGTCTTTATGTTTCGAGCTTGAAACTCATTGTCTTTGCATTTGGAGTCATGAAACTCACTATAATTCCTCTTCAAAAAAATGAAACTCGCTATAATTAAAATTTAAATTAATTACTAAAATGAAGCAAAAATATCCAATTCCTCCAAAAGAGCAAAAATCTCACACTTTCTAAATTGATCACTGACATGATGTCTAGTGGCATGAAATTGATGGAGAAATAGGAAGAAACCTTTTATATAAACTTGTGTTCAATGGTTTAATTTTTAACAGAAAAGAAGAGAATGGGGAAGAAATTAAGTTTACTTTTCATGATTTAATTATTTAACTTTACTAAATGCTTAGACTTAAATATAATTTTAGTACTTATAAAATCTTCGCTTCTTTTTTTTTCTTTGGTGATTTTGAAATTTTTGAAGGATGAAAATCATGAAAAAAATAGAAACTAAAAACAAAATTCACACATTCTATAAGTATTAAAAGCAATTATTCCAAATTTTCTGGAAATGAAAAGAAAATAAAATAAAATTATATGGACCAAAATGAAAACGGACTATTTTTAGAGGAACTGAAAAAATATTCATGTATTGATACTTAAAATTTAAAAATTAAAGAATTTTTGTTCCATAATTCCTCTACCATGATTTAGATTATTTCATATTTAAAAAATAATTCAACAGAGGACAAATAAAAATGTCACGGTACTTCGTGTTCTCCGTTCCTCCAAATAATATAGAAACCTAGGCCAATTTTTAAGTCATCTTGATATATAATACTTGATATTAAAAATTATTGTTTTATTATAATATTATATTTTATATAAAAAATTGTTGTTAAATGATTGTTTTTTACTCTCAAGAGTCTTGTTTAAATAGGCCACACCTTCTGTTGGCCTGGAAGTCTATATTATGACACCACTTTAATCCCTACTATTGAGGTTTAAAATCTGGTTTCTCGAATTCGGTTATATATTGGAATAACTATTCTAAAATTTAGTGCATAGAATTTTTGGAATGATCATTTTGAAATATATTTTATATTTTGAAATAATTATTTTAAAATTAAATAAATGTATTTTTTATATTCCAAAAATATAACTCCGGAATTGAGTGCATATATTAATTATGGTCCAAAACAATTATTTCAGAAACATTTTAAATATTCAGAAAACTGATTCTGAAACGAAGTTTAATTTGTATTTAGGGATAGAATTTCGCATATATAAAAATAATATTAAAAATACATTTTGGAATAATGGTAGTTGGAAGAATTAATCTTTAATTAAAAAGAAGTAGGACGTCTTTTTTGGCGTTGGGATGAATGGAAGACTGGTGTCACGTTATATGTGTCACATTATAAAATATCACGTCATAAGAAAATTAAAAACAAAAATAACATAATTTATAGAGTAAAATTAAAAAATTATATATAAAAAAGTGAGATGATTATAGGAAAGAAAAAGTATTTATTGTCTTCCATTAAGTGTTATATTAATGTAAAATAAATATTCAAAGTAAAAACGTTGAGTTAAATTCCATTTGTTATAATCAATTTTTTAATTAAAAGTTTGGTCTAACGTGTGTAAATGTAGGCAATATAATAAGAATTCTGTTATGAAGATAGGCCTATTGGTTTGACCTTTATAGTCTAATAAATTGAGTTAAGGTAATAAGGTGACTTCTAGAATATAACTAAATATTTTTTTTAAGTTTGAGTTGAATATGGTGTATTAATAACTTATATATTTTTGTTTAGAAATTTATAAGCTAAGTATAAGTCAATAAAGGACAATATATTTTTTATATTGATATTTTTTTTAAAATGATTTTTTGATACCCATTGCTTTATCTTACATCCCACTAAATATTAATATTTTAATTATTTTTTATTTTTTTTTATTTTAAAAATTATTTTAATATTTTGTATTTTATCTATATTTTTATTAAGGATTTTTTTTATTATAAATATTAATATTTTGTTGTAGGTGTAAAGTGGAACAAGGTGTGAAAATATATTTTTTTTCCATTATGGTGGTTCTAAGATGACCTCATGGATTTGCTCAAGTGTAGGAATGTATGCAGAAGAAAAAATTCATAGTGTCACCAATATAGAACCTTCCTTCATGCCAACCCAAACTTTCAAATAGTTTCTCCTTTGTTGTTGCAATCGTGATTGAAGTTATATGATGAAAAATAAAAAGAAATGTATTTGAAGAAAAACGGAGTAAAAGAGAGACAAGTCTATCAGATTATATCTAGATGTCTAGCTTATTTAAAATATAAAGAATGTTAATAATATACTTTTCACTATTGATTAAAATTTACAAAAATAATATACAAATTTTAGTAGGTCTGTTTTTTATTTAATAAATCTACCTTAATTTAAAATAAAAATGTTGAAGATCCACATCAACTAGAGATTAGAGTATTTAATTATATATAAATAAGTGCAAACCTCACCTGTTAGAGTATTTAATTGTACATTAAGTGAGTGCAAACCTCACCTTATAAATCCGTTTGATGGGATTGAGTTAGATTTAAAATTCATTTCGTAATATGATATCAGAGTCATTTAAAACATATACTAAAGAATATTTGTTAGACTTATAGAGATCATCGTTATATCGGAATAAGATATCTGAGTCGAATCTAGAGAAGTTTCTAAATTGAAAAACATTGTACAACAAAAAAAAATTTAATTCCTACAAAGTACAAATGACTACGTGTTATTATTCAAAATTCAAAGCATTGATTTGGGCCACAGAAAACACTACCAGTCTCAATTTTACAGTTTCCATGTATGTCACCGCGTCCCGCCATTTGAATTGTGTAATTAAGTTTCGTTTCAAACACGGTTCCAAGGCAAAGAAATTGCGTTATAAAAGCATCAACAACAACACAAACTTTACTCAGCAAATCACTTCACTCTCTCGACATTGAATGTCATAAATCTCTGCAGCCTGAATTTGTTACTTTCTATTCCAAGGAAGAGACCAACCACAATGGCTGTTGTTGTTGCTGTTTCCTCTAGGTCCTTTCTTTGTTGTCTCCTTTTCCTTTTCATTGCCATATCTCAAGCCAGCGCCCAGTATAACTATGCATCCTGCGATAACAACAAAGGGAACTACACAGCCGAAAGCACTTACCAAACCAATCTCAACACCCTTTTATCCAATCTCACTTCCAACACGCAAATCAACTATGGTTTCTACAATTTCTCTTACGGCCAAAACAGTGACGAAGTAAACGCCATTGGGCTATGCAGAGGAGACGTTATGCCAGACGAGTGCCGCAGTTGCCTCAACGATGCCAGAGACAATCTCACGCAGCTTTGTCCAAACCAGAAAGAGGCTATTTTGTACCATGACAAGTGCATGTTGCGCTACTCAAACCGATCAATATTTGGCTTAATGGAAACTGAACCTTCGTACTATATGTATAACACAAACAATGCAACGGAAGTGTACCAGTTCAATCAAGTTCTGAGCAGCTTGATGAGGATTCTAACAGGCATAGCTGCATCAGGTGACTCTCGTCGCAAGTATGCAGCGGCAAGTGCAGGTGCTTCAAATTTTCAAACCATATATGGTGCTGTGCAGTGCACTCCTGACTTGTCTCGACAAGAGTGCTTCCACTGCTTGTTTGGGGCTATCGCAGAAATCCCCACAGGCAAGATTGGTGGTAGGGTTGGCAGACCCAGTTGCAATATCAGATATGAAAATTACACCTTCTATGATGAACCTGCATATGCACCAGCACCATCCCCGTTAATGTGATGCGTCACACTTCCACCATATACATCTATATAATACTGATAGAAAATTATTCCTAATCATTGTAGTAGACTCAATAAAGGTGGCCATTATTAGCTATATATTATATATGCCACTGCTATAGGAATAAATTTATTATGTATTGTTCTTACACTTATTATTGTGTTTCTTTCCTACTTGCTTCTGTTTAATAAATAATTGATTGCACTTGTCATTTCCATCAAGCTTTCGTATATGTTGAACTTGCTTTTCCAGAAGCCTTGTTTTGTTTGTATATGATAATATTGGGATTGGGTTTTCTATGTGATGGCATCAAACTAACAAATTTTAAAATCTTAAATTATTAAAAAATTTAAACATTAAATAATATAATCTATTTTTAAAAAATATAACAAAAATATTTAAAATTATAAATTTTAGGAAAATAATTAAAACTTGTAAGTTAATTGATTCGATAAAATTAAGAATAAATTCAGTTGGTTTGGTTCTGATGAAAACAATTCAATTCAAACAAATTTTTTTATTGAATTAGATGATTATTCTATGTAATATACCTTGTCTACACCTCTAGTATATGAATTGTAACAAAGAACTAACCATTTTTTTTAGATGGTTGAAGTTAATAAAGAGAAAGAATGGACGTCATTGATTTTTTTTTTTATGATGATCTTCATAATTGAAATAATTAATCAATTAAATTAATTTATATAAGTTCATCAAATTGGTTTTCTAACTTTAAATTCAAATCAAATTAATTTTATTTCAGGTTTATTTTTTTAATTCGAACCAATTTCAGTTATTCAATATCAATTACTTTTAAAATAATATATTTATACATTATACATTTAAAAAATTTAGTGTTTGTGTTTTGATAAAGGAAAATGTATTTTTGCATGATGGAAAGCTTTTTTTTTACTCTCCAAGTAATAAATACACACACATTTATATATATATATATATATATATATATATATATATATATATATAAAAAAGAAAGAGAAAAACTAAATAAAGATTATTATACTTTGAACTCTCTGTTCTATTTTTATCATTGATCTTTATGGCAGAGATTCTCGTCGAGGCTATTTTTCTATTTCTGATAGTTAAGGTGTATGAATTTTCAAAGTGATATTATTTAATTAGTTTATTTTATTATCAATTGATCTCTTGTTTAAGAAAAGATATAATTTTACATTATTTAAAAAAATATAAGTTGTATCTTATAATGATAATTTTTATGATCTAAGTAAAATTTTATCTGAAGAATTAGAAGTGATTAAATAGTTTTTAATAATGGAATCAATGAGTTGAATGCCAATCCTTCTTAAATATAGAATTCAATCTGCTTAGTGAGAACATAAAGAAACATAAAAAGAGTGTTTTTGAAGAAAAACAACGTCTTACATATTTATTTCAATGACCCATTCTAAGAATAAATTATACCTCTAGAAAGAAAAATGAAGGTGACTTGAAAATAAGGAAATTAAATAACACTAATGCCAACATTTCAAAGACGAATACTTTGGCAACCAACAAAAGAAACATTTCTTCTTTTCTTTTTTTGCTTTTATGATTCGAAAAGTGTAGAAATTTTTATGATTAAAAAATTATTTGTAATAATAATAATTTAAAAATAAGTTGATATAAAGAAAATTATAAGTAACATCAATTGATAAATAATACTAATTTCAATGACCATAATTTAAAAAGAAAAACTAGAATATACTTTAAATTGAAAGGAAATTCATCGAGATTAATAAAAAAAAATAGATATCGAGCTAATCTGTACCTAATTAAGTCAATGTTTTGAATGAAGTTGAATAAATAATATCTCAACTAAATTTAAATTAGAGATATAATATATAAAAAGGTAAATTTGAAAGAGAGAAAACATAAAAAAAAATATTTTTTAAGTTGAAAAGTGAAATGATTTTATTTTAAATGATTTATTCTTATAAATTTCTAAAATTTTAATTTATTATTCAAATAATATATTGTATCATAAAAAATTCAAATTTCATGTAAAAAAAATATTTTCTATTTTTTATTCAAAAGGAAACATGTTTATTTAATTATTTATCTTGAAAGAGCGTGAATACATCCTCCCCAAACATGATGAACAGTTAAAGAATGGACGTTGAAGCTTTCGTCTTCATTTTCTCTGTTTGGATTTGTAAATTTGAACGTGCCAGTTCCGTCTCTTTCAGGCAACCTTTTAAGAAGGTGTCGTTCTTTTATATCACCAACTTCTCTTCTTGAATCCTTCAATATAGCTACCAGTGAGACTTTTAGATAACATCTTTAAAACTATTTCACCTTTTCCACATTTCCTTCAGACTGTTTCAAAAATGGCACCCATTAAAAACTACTCAAATAATATTTTAACTAAAAAAAGTGTATACATTTAGTAGAGTTATTTAATGTATAGCAGAAAATTTAAAAACACAGGAATAACAATACATGTATATTCTGCTTTCAAATTAAAGAATTTAATAAAATATGATTTTGTCACCTCAAATTATATATGTATCAATAAATTGGATCGACTAATTTACAGTACTTTTTTTTTTCTTTTTATAGAAATTATGTACCAATATCAATGAAAACAATAATGTGAAATTTTATATAGTGTCTGGAAATTTTAAAACAACAAACTCGCCCTTTTACAGAGTATTGGTGTACCTCCAAAAATAATTTAGTGAATTATAATAACAAAGGACTTGTTCAAAATGAATATTTTTCATGAAATATTTTTACCTTTAACAAAAAAAAAACTCGTGTTATTTAAAAAGCTAGCAAGGACTAAAATGTACGAATAGAAAATTAATAAAAAGTAAGATAGGCTCGAAATTGATTGATTAATTTTCTTTCCTGCACTACTCCTTTGAATCTTCTCTTCTTTCATAAATAAAAAAAAATGGATAACTTCTAGTAGATGAACAGTTCCAGTAAATGAGAGATGATTAAAAGAAACTCTATTGAAAAAGGTGAAAATTCAAATAATTCAACGCCTTTAAATAATGTTCGTGTAAGCCTTGACTTCTTTTAAATGTTAAATGTACTGTATTGTTATAATTTCTAAACAAAATCACTCCATATATTTTAACGCTAGAATTTCTTTTTCTAGACTACGTGTAGTTTTCAGCGTAAGCAACTCGAGTTTATAAGAACAAAAATTAATCATAACTCTATTTTAATTAGTAACCATTTGAAATGAAAAACTACCAAACACACGGTATCAGAAGATGATATATATTCAATGAAAACTACAAACAAAAAGTAGAAACTTACCGAAGGAAATTCTGGTTATAAAGTGAAAGCACCATTCATGATAATACGCAAAGCTTCAGTTAACGTTGTTCCTTATCCTGATTATGGGATGGGCGCCGTTTCTTGCATGCTTCTTTTCTTTCTCTGTTGTCTAATATCTGAAGCCAACGCCCAGTATCTCTTCCAATCCTGTGATAACAGCAACGGCAACTACACAGCCAATAGCACCTATAACACCAATCTCATCACCCTTTTATCCTCTCTTTCTTCCAACACTGAAATCAACTATGGTTTCTACAACTTCTCTCATGGTCAAAACGCTGACAAAGTGAACGCCATTGGGTTGTGCAGGGGAGATGTGGAGCCAAATGAGTGCCGCAGTTACCTCAAAGATGCCGGAGGCAATATCACACAGCTTTGTCCAAACCAGAAAGAGGCTTCTATATATAATGACCACTGCATGTTGCGCTACTCAAACCGCTCAATATTTGGGGTCTTGGACATTTCTCCTGATTTTTCTGCGTACAACACAGCCAATGCAACAGAAGCGGATGAGTTCAATCGAGTGCTCCAAAACTTATTGAGGGAACTCAAAGACAAAGCAGCATCCGGTGACTCTCGCCGTAAGTATGCTACGGATGATAACACAACTAGTAATTTTCAAGCCATATATGGTCTTGTGCAGTGCACCCCTGATTTGACTCAGACAGACTGCAATGATTGCTTGGATGAGGCTATCAAACAAATCCCAACTTGCTGCGACGACAAGAGAGGTGGTAGAGTTGTTGGACCCAGTTGTAATATTAGATATGAAGACTACCGCTTCTACGAACAGACCACGATAATAGACCCTGAGACACCACCACCATCCACAATTAACACTTCCCCGGAAGGTACTTATCATTATATTTAATTGCTAATAGCCTAATAATTACAGTTGAGTTCATGATCCACTTTTATCATTTTCCATTTTGTGCTGTTTTATTGTCCTTAATCCTTCGAGTCTCTAACACGGCACAGGATTCTTGTTTTTGCAGAAAGTAGCAATACAACAATAATTGTCATTGCCATAATTGTGCCTGCTGCTGCTGTTGTTTTGGTCATCTGTCTCTTCCTGTATTTAACGAGGAGGAACGCAAGGAAAAATCTTGCAGGCCAGACCAGTAATCAATTTACTGTCACATTTTTATTTTCAATTTTGCTCCTATATATTGTTAAAACAAATCATAAACGGACAAATCTTTTTTGTAGATAGACATATATGATCTGACATAATATATAGTAATTCTTAACTATAAATAATAACTAAATACATGCAAAACAGACTGAATATGAAAATCTTCGATAAGAGTAAGTCACGTATATTTTGAATAGAAACAGGGAGTTGTATACCTTTTGTATTTTGGTTTAAAAAATTAAAAGGCCCCATGAATGCACAGACAGCGGTATTGTTCTTCGAACGTATTCCAAAAACTGACTAATTTAGTTCCGTTTCCCATGTGAAGTTAAAGAAGAAGAAGAAGATGAAGAAGATGAGGATGAAATTAACATTGTTGAGTCATTGCAATTCAACTTTGACACAATACGAGTTGCTACCGAGGACTTCTCTGATTCTAATAAACTTGGACAAGGTGGATTTGGAATTGTTTACTGGGTAAGTAACCCTGTTGATTCAGAGACACATCATAAAAAAGCACGGTATAACAGCAGTTACTAAATTATTTACTATACCTGACAGAGATATATTTTCAGGGTAGGCTCTCCAATGGACTGATGATTGCAGTCAAAAGGTTGTCAAGAGATTCTGGGCAAGGAGATACGGAATTTAAGAATGAAGTGCTTTTAGTAGTCAAGCTTCAGCACCGAAATTTAGTTAGGCTACTTGGTTTCTGCTTGGAAGGAAGAGAAAGACTACTTGTCTATGAATTTGTTCCCAATAAAAGCCTTGATTACTTCATATTTGGTAACTTTTATGACTGCTGTTCTATATTTCTCTTCTTGCTCAATACAAACCTAATTATTCAGAGTTAAAACTGATGGCGGCTATATATGCAGATCCAGCCATGAACGCCCAATTGGATTGGGAAAAGCGCTACAAAATCATTAGAGGTATTGCTCGAGGTCTTCTCTACCTTCACGAAGATTCTCAGCTACGAATTATCCATCGAGATCTCAAAGCAAGCAACATTCTC
>Ga0123342_1003652_pt1 | contig 24457 bp, 20 predicted proteins | sample Turbeawhitnodule_FD_89960 | JGI IMG/M metagenome (GOLD analysis project Ga0123342, IMG submission 89960) | Root nodule microbial communities of legume samples collected from Mexico - Turtle bean Mexico white nodule | ecosystem: Host-associated > Plants > Roots > Nodule | place: Mexico: Nepantla... | reverse complement strand
TAATTACGATTAGGTAGAGTATTTCCCTCTGGAAGCATATCCTTCAACAACTGAAGCAATTACGTGAAGCTTTTATCAGTCCATCCATTTATTGCCTTCAAATTCATCAATCTTAACACCACCAACAACCATGTGAAGTTAGATGATCCATGATACAATGGAGTCTCTACATAGCTTGACATACTTTCATAACCATGCACTTCTACGAAAGACTCAACTCCCACATCACAAATCATGTCTTCCAATCGAACATCATGTACTTCACCGTGTACTGCATCATCTATGGTGGACTCCACATATTCTTCAGATACGGAAACACGTGATAAATTTAATAATTCACCATGTCATTTTCAAGTTGTATAAGATCGAAGAAACTCATCACATAGAAGGTGCTCCCTAATTTTCTTAACATCCAGTCTGCTTCCATTCAAACAATTAACGCATGGACACCTAAACTTTACTCCATCATGACCACTATTATTGACGTTACGTTGCACAAGTTGTATAAATTCTTATACTCCTTTTTCGTACTAATCACTTATACAAACAGAGTTAATCCAATTTTGATCAATTATGTTCTGTAATTTTAGGTGTTTGCGAAGGAGTGTGAAATCTCAACGTTTGTCGAGGGTCGAACACCCCTGGATTCAATACCAGCACGTATCAATTGTTGATGGTCGAACACCCTCAGACTCAATATCAACCGATAATTCTATTCTAATCTAACAACTAACATAATATAAATTAATAATAAATACATATAATAGATATAAAATATACAAATTAAAAATCATTAAATTAATTATAAATAATAAATAATATAAATCTATTTACAATCTAATAATTTAATAATTTTTTTCTAACCTAAAAACTAACATATAAATTTAAATTAAATATAAATACAAAATATACAAATTAATAACACTAAAATATATTAAAAAAAATAAAAACACCATCAACCTTGTCCGTGAAGGCAACGGTGGTAGTGAAGAGCAGCTGGCAACGAATAGCAACGATGGGCTCACGGTAGCGGCGACGACGACTAGTAGCGGCGAAGAACTAATGGAGGCACAAGAAAACCAACAATAATGAAACAGTAGGAAATGAAAACCTTCACTAACAATGGAGGACGGAAACGAATAAGAGAAACAAATAAGCAATGGTGAGTGAATGAAAGAAACTTACAATGATAAAGAGCTCGAATATGAAGAAGAAGCTGAGAAAGCACGAAGAAAAAGAAGGAAGACAAAGGAAAGATGAAAGCGTAAGTGGTGCGCTACGAATTAAGGTAATAAAATGAGTGTAAAACGGCGGCTCTGAGGTCAATTCGTCATTTTAGACCAAAGCGTTTGGTCTAAAACGGCGGCTATGAGTGGCAGTCGCCGTTTTAGACCAAGTGTTTTGGTCTAGAGCAACACTTTAATTCATAGCTGTCGTTTTATACTCGCTTTAATTTCGAAAATGTCACCACATTTTGATGGACAGTGTTTGACAGTAAAAGCGCTATGAATTTATTGTCGTAAATGGGCCTTTTTGTAGTAGTAGATTTATTGGAGATCACACATCGATTAGAGATTATGACATTTTATAGTATATAAGTAGGTGCAAACCTCACCTTATAAACCGCTTTTATGAGGTTGAGTTAGGCTTAAAGTCTACTTCTTAATATGGTATCAGTGTCATCTCAAGCCTATCCTAGCAATTGTTTGTTGGTCTTATCAGGTCATCCGCTATCGGGTCATTATCGGACCATCCATAATATATATATAGTCACATGCATAAGTTGGTAGCTTCAACGTGAGGGGGTGTGTTAGAGATAGTATATAAGTGTGTGCAAACCTCACTTTATAAGCCTGATTTTATGAGATTGAGTTAGACTTAAAGTTCACTTCTTAATAGAGTTAAAACAATACATTGGTTTGCTTAATTGTGGTTAAATCATGATGAAACAATAATAATTAAATTTATATTTTTAAAAACAGTTTTTTATATTAAAAAAATCTTTGGTTTTGTTCATTAAAAAAGTTAAAGTTCTATTTTTTTTATTATCATGTGATAGTTGTTAAAGTTTGAAGTTTTTTTTATCAGCAAAACGTTAAAGTTCAAGTACCAGCTGGTGTTTATGGTACAAAGTATATTTTTCCAAAAAAAATCAAATTTCTAAAATCAGTTATATTTATTTACTTTAAAAATAAACTGTTTGGTTTAAAAGTAGTGACTTTTAAATATATTTGAAGGATTAAAATAAAAGAAAAATACTTTATATAATCAGAACTAAAATTCACTCATTCTGAAGGAATTACACTAAATTTTTAAAATTTGAAGAGTCAAATAAAAAAAATAATAGAAATCAAAATCGAAAAAATCATTTTATATAATAAAAACAGGTTTAAATCAACTTATTAAAAACATAGATGATATCCAATGGGTAAATTTACCATACTTCCTAAAAAATGGCCATGTTCAGTCTTGCATTGAGAACATGTTCAGGCCACTAATTTGAGAGTGAACAAGATTGGAAGGAAGAGACATATTTTGTTTTTGTGTGGTGTGAGTGGATTTTGGAATCGACGTTGAATATTTATTTTTGTTTTAAATTATTAAAATATTTTAATTTATTAGATAATACTAAAACTTATATTTAATATTTGTTTGTTCTTAATTTCATTTTATTTAAATAATTTTTTATTATACAATTTTTTTTCTCTCTCACAAAATTAACTTAGATTATCAAGATACTTCCTTTTTTATTATAACTTGATTACGTAATTCTTTTTCTTTTCTACGATTTTTTTTTTCTATGATTTCGTTTAATCGTTGTATTACATTTAAAAAAATCACAATCTCAATTAATCAAATTATTTTTAGCGCATATATTTAGTTATTTTTTTTATCTTTTTAAATATTTTTATTTATTTTTTATTTTTTAACATAGAGATATCTTAGTCTCAATTTTAGATTTAATCTTCCTTTATTAGTTAACCTAAAAAAACTTATTTGTTTTCATTTTTAGTTTTGTTTCATTGGAAAAATCTTTCTTTTCTTACACAGTTTTGTTTTTCATTTTTTCTCTTAAGAGATTTACTCCTTTTATATATATACCAAGTTTACTCATATGAAAATGTATAACATTTATACAATTATTATTTGCTACTCTAATCCTTAATAATCTCATATTTTCTTTGAAACAATCTTTGTTTTTCTTTTAAAAATATTTAATTAATATATGTAGGTGTACAAATGTGAATATGAGGATATATGATGAGAGAGAAATTCAAATTCATGAGAGAACTTTTCCTTAAAGATTAGGACGGATATAGTGATACATGTAGCCACTTCATCCTATTCTCACCCCTAACAACTCTCATTGAATTTCATTCAATAATTTATATATCCCCATCTATAACATACATAGACGTAGATTGCAATTTATTTGTATCAGCTTATGCAATAAAATCTATTTCCAATTATAAAAATATTGATAATAAAATAAAGAAAAACAACACATCTTTCTTAAACCCTGTTTTTACTAAAGAAAAAAAGCTAAAAGTTTTGAAAAGGAAAAAGTCTAGGAAGATGTTTAATGCTGGAGACCTTCAGTTTCCCCTGATAGAAAGAGGAAAATGAACAGGAAATAAATGGGAAAGAAAAGAACAAAAAAAAAAAAAATCCCAAAAGATATGCTGAAGCGTGAAAAACATAGTGAATAAGACGACACGCACAGGCATATTTTGTGTGGTGTGAAGGGGTTTAGAAGTCAAACGGTTTGAAAACCAGGGACACCTACTTTTCATCAGAATCAGCCCATATATACAAGTGAACATTTATGCATCACACTTTAAGAATATACAGTGTTCAAATTCGATTTTTAATGTTCTTTTAATATATTTATTAGATGTATTGCTAGTATTTAATTTTCGTATGCATTACATCACATTTAATGTGGTGAAACTTATAATGACGTAAGTGTGACAACTTTTTATAGATTTATCATTAATTGTTAGTTGTTACCTATTTTCGGAAGCAACTACATTTTTGTGCTGTAAAGAGATTTGTCATTTGTATTAGTGATATTTTTATCTCTGGCTAGAGATAAATTTTAAGCTGTAGAAAATTTTAAATTATTTACTTTTATCAATATAATCTTCTTCATTTGGTTAATTAAGAATGGTTATCTCATCTCACTCATCATCAATTCCACCATGTATAGAGAGTAATAATGTATTTTTACAACCTTTTAAATCCTGTAATCACTTTATAAGGATTTATACTCTTTTTTTTCTTCATGAATACGACATAATCTAAAATTATAATTGTTTTCATAAGTTTAATTTTTTTTTATCATTTAGTAATTCAAATCCAGAATAATTTAAATATAATTTTTTTTTTTAATTTTTGAGATATGTTTATGAAACTTCAAACAATATTATCTCAATCAACTTCAACTTGAAAAAAAATAATAATTCAATTTAAAATGTGATATATGTGAGTTTAGATTTGTACAGTGGTGAAGAAGCAGGTGAGAACAAGAACTTGTTTGAGTCAAAGTTAGTTGAAAAAGATGAGAGTAACTTAGTATATGGATCGTTACAAAAGGATATTAGAAAATTTAATTTCTAATTACACCAAATCAATTCTTCTTCACTCTTACTATGTTAAATGTTATTCCTTCTCTATTAAACTTGAGAAAACCAAAATATCTCCCTCTTTTGACTTCCAATTTTCGATCTAGTAAAGAGAATTGTAGGGGCATCCATCTTAGGTTTTGTTCTACACAAATTTCTCCTTCTTCAAATTTCATTCTACGTCTCACAAGAAATCATGCATTTGTGACATTATTCTTGAAAAGAGGGGTTTTTGAAGTTTGAGCCTAGGGTAACTATTTTAAGACTATGGTTGAACCAATTGAAGTGATCAACAAGTCTTTCAAGTGTTTTGGTTCCTTCTTCTCCATCTTCCTTAGACTACAAAGAATTCAAAGTGACGAAAGCTAGTTTAATATATGTTGTTTGTTTATGATAATTTGAGTGTGTGGGTGTTGGATTATGATGTTTTCATGTTAAATTTTGAGAAATAGATTTGAAAATGTGGTTGTAATAATTAAACTATTGATGCTAGTGGTAGTGGTGCATTTAATGAATTAAAACTTCCATACATATATATATATATATATATATGTTATGGGATAATAATAAAAAAAAATAATAATAATAATATCTTATTAATGCTATACATGCTTAAAATTTTACTTGAGATAAGTTAGAGCGAACAAATTTTATCCTGCGAATTTAGTTAGGTTAATCTAAAATTTAATTGTATATATCTCATAAATTAATGAATATTAATTATGTATTTAAGAATTTGTTTAGTCCCAATATTTTTTAAATAATTTTATTATTAATAAAAAATTATAAAATAATTTTTAAATTAGTATTTAATATTAGCTATTAATATTTTAGATACTAACTCCTTTAAATTATAAATTAATCATTAATTTAATTAAAAAATAATCTAAAATAATTAGTAACTAAAATTTTGATATTTAATCGAAATTATTTTATAAACTTTATTAATAATAAATTATTTTAAATATTAATAATTTCGTAGTTTATAAAATAATGTTTAATTTAATTAATATAATGATTTATTTTTTTCTAAATTAGATGATATTTAATAAAAAAATTATAATATTTTGAATCGGTATTGTTTTATTTTATATATGTCTATCGTTTTGCATGTTTTAGTCTTTATACTATGAGTTTAGGTTAAGGATAAATCTTATGGAATATGATGATAAAAGATGTGTGATATCAGATCAAACTACTTGGTGGATTTCATACATGATATTAATGTTATGGTATGATTTTTGGATTTCATACAATTTTTTTAAGGATTCATGCAAAGCTTGGACTGAGAGTGTGCCGCATGTAAATACAAATAATGCAGAGCATATAGGGATTACTGCAGTGCCTCTGCAGTGAGGACTGGTCAATGACGCCAATGACGCATAAATATAACGAAGCTGAGTTATATTCAGTCTGGACTGGTCATTACCCTGGGAGTTAATGGTTCTCCTACATAACTCAAGTCTTGGTTTTACTGCAGATTGTTATCAGTTGTGTCGGCAAAAACCTACAGAGGAACCATAAACTAAGGTAAGGAGAAAATATAAAGGTGTTGGAACAAAGGAAAGGCAGTTCAGAATGACGTATGGGAAGTGGTTTGTGTTGATCTTCATAATTCAAAACTTGCAGGTTTGCAATGGTTTATTACAGTACCCAATTTTAGTAGTTGGGTCTAAAATGAGTTTCTCTAATGTCAAGTATCAATTTAACTAGTAGGATAAATGATTTTTTTTTTAAATATAAGAATTATATTTTTATTTTATTTATTTATAAATGAGACGAGATCTATAACTAAATTTGTATTTATATATTTTTAGAATTCAGAATCATGACTTTTTTGGCAATTTAATAGTGATAATATATTTCTGATAGGATTCTTCCTTGCATTTTACGATCTTATCAAGAATTCACTCATTCTTGTGGCGATCTTCTTTATTCTTATCAAACCTTGTTTGTGGCGCCTCCCTCTCTCCAGGTTTTCATCATTGTTACTGCTTTAATTGATTTCATTCCATAACCCTAAATTCCTAATTCTGCGGTTAGCTCTATTTGAAATCATATCATTTGGTATTCATAGCAAAGGTTTGAGTGATAATACAATTGTGCATCCTGTTTTTTTTCCCTCATCACCATTCACGACACTATTCACTATATTGGTCACGACATTGTTCACAGTACCATTCACGACACTGTTCGCGGTACCGTTTACAACATTGTTCATGACATTGTTCACGGTATTGTTAATCTTTTAAAAAGTAAAAAGGAAGAAGAAGAGGAAAATAGAAAAAAAAAAGAGGAAAATAGAGAAAGAAGAAGAAGAGGAAAATAGAGAAAAAAGAAGAAGAAGAGGAAAACAAAGAAAAAAATAATAAAAAAATAGAAATCATCAAGTGCATACTTCTTGTTTGTTAAAAGTTTTAAGTTTCAAGTGTCCTGTCTACATATTTATATATATATATATTTTGTAGTTCTTGCTTGTTTGTTGTTGGTAGTGAAATTGTTCTTCACTACTTTTCTTTTATCGATATTAAAAAATCAAAATTTTATTTTAAGCTTGTGATTGCTACCATTGAAAGCGATTCTTGATTATTGATTGCTTGATTATTGTAAGAACCTTAAGTTAGAGAACAAGTGGTAAAAGGAAGTGTGATCGTTAAAAGAACTTGTTGTGTGAAACACGAGTGTGGAGTGTAAAGACGTGAGAAAGTGGTGAGAGACCTAAACTTATTGTTATTTTTAATCTGTTTACTTGAGCATGGCAAGGGAAACGCTAAATAGTGGACTTTCACAAATATACAAATACAAACATTAACACAACATTTGGAGATACTAATGAAACAACAAAGTTATGAACTCCATGAGAAGTTGGATCAAATTGAGCAGACCCAACAAGAAAATCATGAAAATAGAAGGGGAGATAGGAGGAAGAGAAGAGAGAATGAGAGATAACAAAGACAACTAAGATTTGATGGGATAAGATTAAATATTTCCACATTCAAAGAGGAGAGTGATCTTGAAACTTACTTGGAGTGTGAGATTAAAGTAGAACATGTGTTTGCTTGCAATGAGTATAATGAGGAGCAAAAGATAAAGTTGGCAACAACTGAATTTTCAGATTAAGCCTTAACTAGGTGGAATAAGTACGAAAGGGAGAGAATTATATATGAGGAACTCATGGTGGACTCTTGGACTGAAATGAAAAGGATTATGAGAAAGAGATACATTAAAGCAAGCTACCATAGGGATTTGGAACTCAAACTTCAAAGAATGACTCAAAGGCATAGAAGTGTGGAAGAGTACTTTAAAGAGATGGAGGTGACCATGCTTAGAGCTGGAATGAATGAAGAAAACGAAGCAACCATGGCTAGGCTTTTTAATGGATTAAACCATGATATTATGGATGTTGTGGAGCTGCAAGAGTATGTTGACATGGAGGATTTGTTGCACAAGGCTAACCAAGTAGAACAACAACTCAAGAGGAAAGGAATCTTGAGGAAGAGTTCTAACAATAATATTAATTCCAATTGGAAGGATAAGGTTGTGAAGAATAAAGGAGTTTCCTCAAGTTCAGTCATATCTTCAAGTGGGAAGTCACCTAATAAGGATAATTCACCACCTAAAAGGAAGACAAGTGAGGTAAAATGTTTCAAATGCTTGGGAAAAGGACATTATGCTTCAGAATGTCCAACAAAAAAGAATATGGTTATGATATCAAATGGAAAAATAGACAGTAAACCTTCAAATGAAGAAGAAAGGGAAGAGGTAGAGGTGGAGTTGAATGCATTGGAGGGTGATTTGTTGATGATTCGAAGACTTATGGGAATCAAAATGCAAGCTTTGGACCAAACCAAAGGGAATAATATTTTCCATACTAGATGTTCCATTCAAAGAAAAAATGTTCACTCATAGTTGATGGAGGAAGTTGCACTCATGTAGCTAGCTCAAGACTAGTTACCAAATTGAATTTGGAGACAAAACCCCACCCAAGGCCATACAAGATTCAATGGCTTAGTGAAGATGGAGAGATAATAGTGAGCAAGCAAGTGGAGGTGAACCTATCCATAGGATAATATAATGACAATGTCTTGTGTAATGTGGTTCCAATGGAGGCAACTCACATTTTGTTAGGGAGGTCATGACAGTTTGACACCAAAGTTATCCATGATGGTTTCACCAATAAAATCTCTTTCGTGCACAATAACAAAAAAATCATTCTCAAACCCTTATCTCCTAAAGAGGTGTGTGAGGATCAAATGGAATTGAGAGAAAAGCAAGTTCAAGAGAAAAGAGAGATGAGTGAAACACCTAAATAGAGAAAGAGTGGAACGCCTAAAAAGAGAGAAACACATGAGAGAAAAATGAGTTGATTACTGAAAGTGAATGAAGTGAAGAAGTTGTTACTTTCTAGCAAACCTCTTTATTTACTTTATTGCAAAAACAACACTTTGGTTGTTGACCATTCTAACCAAATTAATTTTCTTCCTAGTGTTGATTCTCTTTTGCAAGAGTTCAAGGATGTGTTTCCAAATGAAATTCCTAAAGGACTCTCATCTCTAAGGAGAATTGAACACCACATTGACCTTCTTCCAGAAGCATTTTTGCCTAATAGGCCAGCTTATAGAAGCAACCCTCAAAAGAAAAGGGAGATCCAAACTCAAGTTGAAGAATTGATGAATAAAGGATGGGTACAAGAAAGCATGAGCTCATGTGTTGTTCCAGACATTTTGGTGCCTAAAAAAGGATGGTTCTTGGAGGATGTGCACAAATTGTAGAGCACTAGATAACATTACCATCAAGTATAAATACCATATTCCCAGGTTAGATGATTTATTTGATGAATTTTATGGTGCTTGTATATTTTTAAAAATTAACTTAAGAAGTGGTTACCATCAAATTAGGATTAGGGAGGGGGATGAATGAAAAATTGCCTTTAAAACAAAATATGCATTGTATGGGTGACTTGTGATGCCATTTGGACTAACAAATTCCCCAAGCACTTTTATGAGATTAATGAACCATGTTTTGAGAGATTTTTTGGGCAAATTTGTCGTGGTGTATTTTGATGGCATCTTGATCTATAACACTAGTCTGGAATTACATGTGGAACATTTGTGTGTTGTTAGAATGTTCTTAAAAAAGAAAAGTTGTATGATAATCTTGAGAAATGCACATTTTGTACTGAACAAATTGCACTCTTTGGTTTAGTAGTAAATTCCAAAGGAGTTCAGGTATATTATGAAAAAGTATAAGAATGGCCTATCCCTAAAAAATTGAGTGAGGTTAGGAGCTTTCATGGCCTAGCTAGTTTCTACAAGAGATTTGTAAGAAATTTTAGCACCTTGGTAGCACCCCTAAATGAGATTGTTAAAAGGCATGTTGGGTTTAAATGGAAGGAAAACAAGAAAAAGCCTTTGTCACCTTTAAGCATGAATTGACTAATGTCCCCATTCTTGCTTACCAAACTTTGCAAAATCTTTTGAAATTGAATGTGATGCATCTAATGTGGGTATATGAGATGTTTTGACGCAAGAAGGTCATTCAATTGCTTATTTTAGTGAGAAATTAAATGGTGTTGTCTTAAACTATCCCACTTACGATAAGGAATTTTATGCCTTAGTGAAAGCATTATGTTGAAGATAGGTTTTGATGTCTCCAAATCTATGAAGATTGGTTGAAGGCTTTGCTGCTGCTTGTATGTGTGGGTTCTGGGTAGTTTGAATTTGTAATCCACTCTTAGTTAGGATCCAAAGTTGGTTTAAATCAAGTCCTTTTGAAAAATAGTGTTTTCCAAAGAATTGGAAAAACAACCTGTTGTTTTATCGTTTCAATCGGTTGTTTTACACTTAATGTTTTTGAAACAGATTTTGACAAAACTTGAAATTAGTTGACCTTGCTATTAAACCAATTAAATCAGTTATTTCAACATTTCAACATATTGTTTTTTGAAAATCCTTAACAGAATTTGTTAAGTTTGGTAAATCTGTTTTAATTGATTAAAAACTGATTTGGCTCATGCATTAAATGTTTTTAACAGCTTTTTGGAGTTTAAATAATCTATTTTACGCTTTTGGTTGTTATGATATCAAATTAAATCTTTCAAATCAGTTTTTTCCAAAATTTGCTTCAAGCTTTGTATTTTTCAAAGAGTGAAATATGATTGCTTGGTATCTTTTGAAGCTTCCAAAACTAATAAATGCGCTAGAAAAGGTGATATAGCCCATCTTCGTTTCGGCATTAAAATAAGGTTTGGGTTACTTACCCAACTTTTTATATTTAAACTCCGTGTTTATTGAAGCCCAGGCCTGAGATTCACGTCATGGCAAAAACATAAGGATTTATATTATCTATATAATTGATATTTTTAACTTTCATAATATTATAATTTACTAACTATTATCTCAAGAATTATATAACCTATATAATTGATATAAGGGAATATATTTTTTCATAATTAATCCATCAACTAAAAATAAGTACAAAATTCTTCAATGCTTATCCTTACAAAAGTATTTATATTATATTTTCTATACACAGAGATATGGAAATGCATGTGTTTCGGTATTCATTTATAGAAAAGATTTTTTTTTCATGACCAAGAAAAACAAAATACTAGATTATGATGAATAAAATTTCTATCACGGTAAAAAAATTATTAAATAAAAAATAATTAATTATTATATTGATTAAATTAAATATTATTTTATATATTAATAAATTTTAAATATTAACTAATTAAATATTAATTTAAAAATTATTTATTAATAATAAAAAGTATTTTACATACTAATAAATTTTAAAATACTACTAATTAGATATTAATTTAAAAATTATTTATTAATAATAAAAATTATTTATATATTAATAATTCTTTTAATGTATAAAATATTATCTAATTTAATTAAAATAGTAATTAATTATTTTTTTTTCTAAAATTAATTTTTATTTGATAATTATTCAGTATTATATGTATATATAGATATTGTAAAAAATATTTTAATATTTAAATAATATATAACTTAGTTAAAATAATAATTAATTAATTTTAATTTTTAAAATTAGTTTATACTTAATTATTTTCTAATAATATATATATTATATTGAGCTTTGGGCTTTTTCAGTGTCTATCTTGGGCTGAAGCCAAACTTATTGTATTTTGTAATTTATAATAACGTGCACTATGCTTTATTGCTTTTCAAAGTGAGATAGCCAAAAAAGTGAGATAGCAGTTTTATTGCTTTTCAAAGAAACAATATCATTTTCTCGGTCTCTTCTTCCTTCATCTCTCTGTTTCTTTGAAGTACCTATCACCTCCTACCTTTCCACTTCCTATCATGCAGAAATTTAAGATGGTACTCTTTTCTCCTTTTTCCCCTTTTTGCTCCTCATCGTTTTGCAATTCATGGATGAACAAAAACTTTCACAGCAAAATGATCAATAAAATCCAACTAGTGCGTATTATCTACACCCTGGAGAAAATCCAGGTATGGTTCTTGTAACTCCGTTGTTAGATGGTTCAAATTACCACTCATGGACTACGGCGATGAAACGCGCTCTGCTTTCGAAAATTAAATTCAAGTTCGTCAACAAGGATATTCCTGAGCCATCACGCAGTGAAAGCCAATATGAAGCATGAGAGAGATTCAACGTTATGGTTATCTCATGGATCACACACAGCATCTCAATGCAAATTGCACAAAGTATCGTCTATATTGATAATGCGAAATAACTGTGGGAAGATCTCAAAGAAAGGTTCTCGAAAAGCAAGCATTTCCGTGTATCTGATCTTTTACAAGAAATAAATTCTATTAAGCAGAGAGAAAGAAGAATAACCGAGTATTATACTGACTCCAAAACCTTGTGGAAAGAATCGGATTCTTTACTACCATTACCGAACTGCTCTTGTAAAACAAAATGCAGCTGCGATATGATGAAAATCATGAGAGGTTACAGAGATTCAGAGCGCGTTATGAGTTTCTTGAAGGGTTTGAGAGAAGCTTACAATGTTGTCAAGACAAAGATCTTGCTAACAGAACCTTTGTTAGGTATTAACAAAGTTTTCTCTTTGGTTCCAACACAAGAAAAACACTTGAGTGAAAGTATAGGAATGGATATAAAGATTCTAGCAAACAGTACTAATCAACCATATCAAAGAACCAATAAAACCAATAACCATGGGCAACGCAACTACGGAAAAGGAAGAGGAAAAGGATATGGAGAGCAATGTTCCTTTTGTCACAAAATGAATCATACCGTAGACGAATGTTACTCGAAGCATGGGTACCCACCCTAGATGAAGCATAGGGTCAACTACAATGCAGGCACTATCGGAGAAGGTAGAGATCATGAGAATGAGAGAGGAAAACACGTATCCAATGACGTCGTCAATGAGCAAAATTTTAAAGCTATCAATCCAGAGCAACTTCAACATCTTCTGGACATAATTCAGAACTCAAAAGGAACAGAGAAAGCTATTAACAACACCATAGGAGACTCCTCAGCATCTGACAACAACACAAGTAAAAAAGGTATGAATTGTTAGATTCTTGATACTGGAGCCACATATCATGTGGCTTGCTCCATCTCTGTTTTCACAAATTACTAAGTATAAAACCAGTAAGAGTTAGGCTTCCTAACAATCAAAGAGTCACTACTTTTTTTGCTGGAATTGTTTTCTTAACCAAAGATATTATTCTGCATGACATTTTGTACATACCTGAATTGATGTTGAATATTATATATGTGCAAAGATTAACGAAATCCTTGAAGTGTCAATTTATTTTCACACACGATGTTTGTCAGATACAGGAAAAGCTTACCTTGAAGACGATTGGTCAAGCTGAAATAAAGGATGGACTTTATCACATGCATGGAGATAAGAAGGATAGTCTTGTTAACTTTGTGCTTAATGAAGTTGTTTTTAAAACTGCTGAAAAACTTGATGTAGGATGGATCATCCTTCGAAAAAAGGTCTTACAACACTTAACCAAAACTCACAATGATATACATTTCAATCATGATAATATTTGTTCTCCCTGTCATCTTGCAAAGCATCACAATTTACCTTTTCAGCTTAGCAAAAGTTTTAGTAAATTTGTTTTTGATCTTATTCACATTGATATACGGGTTCCTTTTGGTGTTCCTTCTATTCCAGGTCACAGGTACTTCTTAACCATAATAGATGACTTTAGTAGACATACGTGGGTTCATCTTATGAAAAATAAGAGTGAAACCATAGATCTTTTACAACATTTTATTGTTCATGTTAAGAACCAATTTGATAAGAGTATTAAAACCATTAGAATGGATAATGGAAAAGAATTCTGCTAGAATGACTTTTATGATAAAAATGGTATCATACATCAAAGTTCTTGCAATGAAACTCCACAACAAAACTCTACTGTGGAAAGAAAACATCAACATATTTTTAACGTAAATCGGTGCATTATGTTTCAATCAAATCTACCTAATGTATATTGGTCTTTTGTTGTCTTGCACTCTGTTTATTTGATAAACCGCTTACCATCACCTGTAATTCAGAATAAAAATCCCTATGAAACTCCTGTACAAATGCATGCCTGTTTTAAATGATATTAAAGTTTTTGGATACTTGTGTTTTGCCTCCACCCTGGAGCAAGACAGCCACAAGCTTGATCCTAGAGCACGTAAGTGCATTTTCCTTGGTTACAAATGTGGAGTGAAGGGTTATATTGTCATGGACATACATTCTAGAGAGATTTATGTATCAAGAAATGTTATTTTCTATGAAAGTAGTTTTTGTGATCTGAAAAATAAGGATAATCAATTCAGCCAACCCGCTACTCAAGAAGGTGATGATTTCATGATGTATCTGCATGATGGCCTTGAGCAACCCGAAGAGAGCCACTTCGAACGTGGAGAACATGGACAAAATGAGAACAATGTTATTCATGATAATCTGAGGCGATGCACACGAATTAGGAGACCACCCACTTATCTGGGAGATTATCACCATCAAATGATGATTACACCATACAATAAGATTATGAAGCCAAAGGTACGTTATCCTCTTGATTTAGTCATTTCATACAATAAACTATCTAATAATCAGCTAAACTACACTTTTTCCCTTTCATCACAAATCGAGCCCCGAAATTATGAAGAAGCAAAGGGACACCCTGAGTGGTTGAAGGCTATGGAATAAAAAATAAAAGCGCTCGAGTCCAACATAACCTGGGAAATCACAGATCTTCCTCCAAACAAAACTCCTATCGGATGTAAATGGGTATACAAAATAAAGCGAAGAGCTGATGGAAAGATTGAGAGGTACAAGGCAAGACTTGTTGCGAAGTGGTATACACAACGAGAATGAATAAACTACATGGAGACCTATTCATCAATCGCAAGACTCACCACTCTGCGATGCATCCTTGCAGTTGCTTCCATCATGGACTGGCACCTTGAATAGCTAGACGTTGACAATGCCTTTCTACATGGGGATTTACAAAAGGAAGTCTACATGGACATTCCTCTCGGGATCACCACTGAAAAAGAAAATCAGGTTTTCCTCTTGACTAAATCCTTATATGGTTTGATGCAAGCAAGCAAGCAATGGTATGATAAGCTTACTACCTTTCTTTACTCAATTAAATTCACTCATTCAATAGATGATAGCTCTTTGTTCATTAGAAACACTGAGAACGCTTTTACAACACTTCTCATATATGTCGATGATATACTGATTGCTGGGAATAACATGAAAGAGATACAAGCTATTAAGAGTTCTCTGAATGCAGCCTTTGCCATCAAAGACCTTGGGCAATTAAAATTCTTTTTAGGATTGGAGATTGCTAGAACAAAGAAAGGGATTCACGTTTGCCAGAGGAAATATGCACTTGAAATTCTATCTGATAAAGGTATGATTGGTGCGAAACAGTTTCTACACATTTGGTCAAGAAAAATGAAAAGTTGTTTGAACAAGCTATTGTGCATGATGTCTCCGCATATCGAAGGATTATTGGTCGTTTGCTTTACTTGGTTAACACAAGACCTGACATTAGCTTTGTTGTACAATGACTTAGTCAATCTGTTCAAGTACCCACAAAACAACACCATCAAGATGCATAGAGAGTTCTCAAGTATATCAAATCCTCTCCTGCCCAAGGCATATTTTACCCGAAAGACACATATATCCAAATCAAAGCATTCAGTGACTCTGACTGGGAAACTTGCATCTCGATGCGTCATTCAACCACTGGATTCTGCATTTTCCTTGGAGAATCTCTAATCCCATGGAAAACCAAGAAATAGAACACCGTATCAAGATCTTCTTCTGAGGCAGAATACCATGTGTTAGCAGCAACTTGTTGTGAAGTTCAGTGGGTTACTTTCTTGATCAAGGATCTGCACATCACTACTCACAGCACAACAAACCTTTTTTGTGATAGTCAGTCTGCTAGACAGATCGCCCAAAATCACAGCTTTCATGAGAGGACTAAACACCTTGACATAGATTGTCATGTGGTAAGAGAAAGACTTCAACAAGGTCTCTTCAATCTGCTACCCATAAGCACTGATGATCAATCTGCTGCTCTTCATACTAAACCACTTAACAATGATTTCCATAAGCTCCTTCACAAGCTAGGTGTGCTGAATATCTAGTCACCAGCTTGAGGGGGTATTGAGCTTTGGGCTTTTTCAGTTGTGTATCTTGGGCTGAAGCATAACCTATTGTATTTTGTAATTTATAATAACATGCACTATGCAACGTAAGAAAATAAAAAGAGAGATAGAAATTTTATTGCTTTTCAAAAAAACAGTATCATCTTCTTTGTCTCTTCTTCCTTCATCTCTTAGTCACCTCCTACCTTTCTTCTTCGTATCATGCATAAATTTAAGATATTATAAAAAAAAATTATTTTTTAAAATAATATCTAATTTAATTAAAATAATAGTTAATTATTTTTTTTGTTTAAAATTAATTTTTATTAAATAATTTATTGTAGTGTATATATTATAAATAAGATAGAAGAAAATTGTGGTGGAGAAGAATAACAGAAAGGTAAAATGGCCATAGAAAAGAACTAAAAGCTCTAATTGATATTGTTTTTTCTGATTAGCTTGGTGGCTATATCATAGAAACAGGTTCAGAAATCAGACGATTAATGCTTGAACTGAATCTCACGCTAACTTGAACAGAATTTTAGTTAAGGGTGGATAAAAAATCCAAATTACAAAGTCCAATCCATAATTATTTATATCCATATTAGTTTTAATTCATTTAAATGGATTTATTGCAAATCTAAATCCATATTTTTGGATTTTAAATTCAATCCATTTAATTGGATATGGATTAGATATAGATTGGATACATTTTGGATTATCCAAATTGCATTTTGGGATGGATTTTGACTTGGCCCGATCCAAGTTAAGCCAAGAAAATCCAGTCGATGTTGAGTCGAGCGGGCCCGGGCCAATGTCGAGTCGAGCGGGCTCGGGCCGATGTCTAACCGAGCAGTTCCAGGCCCTTAACGAGCAGAGCAAGCCCAGGCCGATATCAAGGCGAACGAGCCCAGGCCGATGTCGAGTCGAAATGGCCCGACCAATGTCGAGTCTCCCGGGCCCGGGCCGACGTCGAGTGGAGTGGGTCTGGTTCGATGTCGAGTCGATTGGGCCCGAGCCAATGTCGAGTCGAACGAGCTCAGGCCAATGTCGAGCTAGGAAAGCTCGGGTCGATGTTGAGCCGAACGGGCCCAGGCCAATGTCGAGTTGAGCAAGCCTGGGCCAGTGTTGAGGCGAACAGGCCCGAGCCAAAGTCGAGTGTCCCGGGCCCGGGCCGATGACGAGTTGATTGGGCCCGGGCCAATGTCGAACCGACCAGGCCCGGACCAATGTTGAGTCTCCCTGAACCGAATTGGTCCACGTTTAGGTTGAGTCGGCTTAGGCTCAGTTCGAGCCAAGTTAGTCTGTATCCATATTAAAATAAATTTAATGTAATTGACAAAGTAAATTTAATCTAATTAACAAAATGGATTGAATCTAGATTTAATCCACTTTAAATGAATTTAAAAAAAATCCATTTAAATTTTATCTAATTAAAATGGATATGAATTTTAAATTCAATCCATTTATTTTGAATTTGAATTTAGATTGGATTTTGAACATATGCATGACCACCCTAATTTTAATTGCCATTAACAATAGTTAATGTACTCTTTAATTGAATCACTACTGTTATTTGAAATTTTAATACTAGTTTTATCATATTTGCTTTTTCATGTCTTTCTTAAATACTTTGTAAAGTCTCTTTATTTCTTTATTGGAAAAATATATTTTAACATCTTTTAAGAAAATTATGGGTCATACATATTTTCTTCTTCTTTTCTTATCTTTTTCTTCAATCATAAATTATACACCCTAGATAGAACGTGAAAATGTTTTTCTAAAATTTATCTTACATTGCATTTTTTTCTTCTTTAACTATCAGTGATTGACAATTGAAAGAGCCTGATTACATTTTTTTCTAATTTAGTTTGCCAGCAGTTGGCCCTACAATTTTAATTACTCAATTTTGGTCAACAGATTTAAAAATAAACAAATTTGACCCAGTAATTTTAATTACTGATATTTTTGTTACATATTTAATAAATGAACAATTTTAGTCTCACTTTAAACTTTTCATTCAATTTTTAACTTTATTAATTGTGAAACCATCCAATCAGTTAATTTGTTTCTGGTTGAATACCTACTTTTTAGTGATCTTCACTGGTCCTTCTAGGGAGATGGGACCTAGAGAACTATTGAGAAGTTTCATCTTCCTCCTCCTATCGGGCGGTTGACCTATACCTCAGCTTCCTCCTTCAGTCTTCCTGCTACTTCTTTGGGTCTCGGTTGCTTGATCAAACGATCTTCTGGGGGATGCTGAATGGGGGTACCTGTAGAAGGCACTCCGACGCTCAAGTTAGAAAAGGATGTTTGACACTCGAATGTCAGAGTACAGTAATTAATGACGTACCTACTTCTTGGAATGTGCGTTATTTATATTATTTTAATGGTCTTACCTTATTGGGTCGGATTAGTGAGGTGGATCGTACTTAGAGATGTATTACCTAATTCCTAATGATGATTTAACTTTACTGACCTTGATTGAGCGTTAATAGATCGAAGGTTTCGGTCGGCCTGCACGGGCGTGTATCATTCAGTCGGCCCGACTGTGGGAGCCGAGCTTGGTATTGACTAGTCGGTCCATACCAGTACACTTTCCCCCCAGACTCGAGGATGGATTGATTTGAAGAGTCTTAAATGTCGAGTGTTGGTCGGTTTTCTAGGTTTAATGTGACTGCTGGACTTCTCGAGGTCTGACATGACCTCAGGCGATGCCTGCGCACGTGATGTGACCCGCATTGATAAGGGTTTTTTGGGCGCGAAGCACTGCGAGCCGTTGGATCTGGGAGATCTAACGGTTGAGATCGTTGTGATGCTTCGTCTCCCAGGGTCCTTTGAAGCTATAAATAGTGGTCCCAAAAGTGTCGAGACAGTGTGCTACTTCTCTGCTATTTGCTCTGAGACCTGAGTAATCTCTCGTCCTCCTACTGTGTTTCGATTTTCGGCTTTTTGTAAGGTTTGTTATGTCTTCCTTGTCTCGACCTACTTCTTCTTCTTCTGCTCCCCCTTCTCCTTTTCCCGTGCTTCCTTCTTCTTCATCTTCCCTTTTATCTCTGTCTTTGTCATCCGGTTCCTCTATGATTGATTCCTTATCGGTTGGTGCGACTGATGTGTCGCATCCTGTAGAGGTTGTTTGGGGGGATGATTCGGCCAATGATTTTGACCGGTCGGACTCCCCCAAGCAAGTTGTCTCCCTAGTGGAGTTTGGTTGGGTTGATCTTAAGGTGACTGGGATCGCTTCACCTTCTCGACCGAGGCCTCTGTCTCCAAGTTTTTGGAGAAGTTCCCGGTTTTGAAGGCGGATACGCGTTCGAGTTTCTTTAGTGTCGAGCCTTACTTGCTGACCGAGAGCATCTGTATGGTTCGGCCTGGTACCGGTCCCCCTTTTTTCTACATGTATTCTTGTCTTTTTTTTCAGACTTAAATGTTTCTCTTCCCTTCGATAGTTTCACGATGAGTGTCCTTCGGACACTCAACGTGGCGCCTACCCAGCTTCACCCAAACACCTGGACGTCCATTCAGGCCTTTCGCCTGCTATGTGACATCCTGCGTCTTCACCCTTCTCCTTCTTGTTTTCTAAGTTATTACACTTCTCACCCGGCCAACCCTGTTTTGTGGCATTCACTGATCAATCAGTCGGGTAATGTCATCTTCAATTCTTTCGCCACCTCTTATAAAAAATTCAAGGAGAGATTTTTTAAAGTCTATATTCGGCCAGAGTCGACGACCTACTTCTTTGACGAGACCGGTCGGTCGAGGTTTCCTCTTTATTGCTATAACTTAACTTGACAACTCCATCTTTTACTAAGTCTCTTAAGAAATGAAGTTTAATGTCAATGTGTTTGCTCCTCCCATGAAACATTGGATTCTTAGATAGTTGTATAGTGGAATTGTTGTCACATAGAATTTGTGTGTTCTTCTACTCTTTAAAAAACAGTTTTTCCAACACTCTTTGAATCTAAATACACTGACATGCACATGAGGCAACAACTCTATACTCAGCTTCGGTGGTGGACAATGATACTACTAGTTGCTTCTTTGAGGACCATGAAATTGCTTCAGAACCAAGTAAAATTACAAATCCATAAGTTCTTTTCCGATCATCTATATCTACAGCAAAGTCGCTATCAGTGTATGCCACAACATTTGTGTTTTTCCTTTTCTTGTAGTAGATGCCTAATTTGTTGTTCCTTTCAAGTATCTCAATATTATTTTAGCTGCAAACCAGTGAGATTCAATAGGACTAGATATAAATTTGCTGATTAAGCTGACTCCATATATTAAATCTTGTCGGTTTGCAGTCAAATACATAAGGCTGTCAACTACTTGCTTGAACATAATTGCATCAACTTTGGTTCCAGCATCATCCTTTGACAGTCTTGTACCTGGAACAATTGGATTTTTAACTCCATACCAAAACGTGATAGCACTTCATGAGCATACTTCCTTTGACATACAAAAAATCCATTTGAACTCTGCATAATTTCAACTCCAAGAAAATATCTCATTCTTTCTAAATCATTCATATCAAATTCAGACATCATAGATCTTCTAAACTCATCACACATACTCCAATCATTTCCAGTATATATTAAATCATCCACATAAAGACTCACAATTAAAATTTTACCTCCCTCATTTGATTTTGTAAACAATGTATGTTCACAAAGACATCTGTCAAAGCCATTACCAACAAAGTAAGCCTCTATCTTGTTGTACCAAGCTCTAGGTGCTTGTTTAAGGCCATATAACGCCTTCTTTAATTTGTACACTTTGTCTTCTTCTTCCTTTTTCACAAAACCAGTAGGCTGCTGGACATAAATGTCCTCTTTAAGTTCACCGTGAAGAAAGGCACTCTTCACATCTAACTGAAAAACAGTCCAACCATATTGTGCTGCTATTGCAAGTATTATACGAATAGTATCAAGCTTAGCAACCAGAGAAAATACTTTTGTGTAATCTAGTCCATATTATTGCGCATACCCCTTTGCCACTAGCCTTGCTTTGAACTTGTTTATCTCTATCTCCCATTCTCTTTAAATTTGGTTTTAAAGATCCATTTTACCCCAATTGGCTTCATTCCTTTTGGCAAATCTATCAACTCCCAAGTCTAATTTTTCTCTATGGATTCCATCTCTTTCATCATTGCATCTCTCCATTTCTAGCTTTTGATAGCTTCCTCGAATGAAATTGGATCATCTCCAGTGACCATCATTACATTTAGGTCAGCATCATCTGATAGACCTTCTCTTTTTTCATAATCAATCATCCAGACTGACTCTCTCCTATTCCTTCTAACCCTCCCTTCATCTGGAGTCTCATAATTGTTAAGAGAAGCATTGGTACCTATGGAGCTGTCCACAACATCCTCTTCATTTTGTTCCTCAATTTATTGATCATTATTATGATCCACAACATTATCCTCACTTTGTTCTTCAGTGTCACTCATATATTCTTCATCTCCTCCCCAATCAAGAATGCCCTATTCGTATTCCTCATTTTGTTCCCAATTCCATCCCTTTTTTTCTTCAAATATCACATCCTTACTTATCAATACTTTCTTGTTGACTGGATCAAACAAACGATATGCTTTGGATTCACCACTTACTCCCTTTAGAACACATTGTCTGCTTTTATCATCCAATTTGACTCGATGTTGATCTGGTATGTGAACATGTGTTATACATTCAAACACTCGAAAGTAATCTACTGTTGGTTTCACTCCACTCCATGCTTCCTCAGGAGTTTTGTTCCGGACAACTGTTGTAGGACATCGATTGAGAATATGTACACACCATCTTGCAGCTTCGGGCCAGAATACCTTAGGAACTTGTCTTCCAATCAACATAGAACGCACCATATTCATGATTGTTCTGTTTTTTCTCTCAGCAACTCCATTTTGCTGAGGTGTGTAAGTTGTTGTCAACTTCCTGCTTATACCTTGACCCTGACAAAATTCTCCAAATTCGTTTGAAGTGAATTCACCACCTCTATCTGTTCTTAGAAAGACAGTGTTTATCCCATCTTCCTTTTCAATCAAGTATTTGAAACTTTTGAACAGCGAGGAAGTTTCAGATTTTTCATGCAAGAAGTAGACCTAAGTCTTGCGAGAAAATTCATCAATGAAACTTAGAATATACCTCTTGTTGTTGCTTGAAATTGGTTTGATAGGTCCACATAAGTCTGCATGAACAAGTTGAAGTTTGTTGGATGCTCTCCATAGGCTTTTCCTCGGTATAGACTTTCGATGTTGCTTCCCAGCCAAACAACACGTACAAAGATCTATTGTAGTAGTGATATTGTAGTAGTGATTGATGGCAACCCATTTACCAATTTCTTGGATGAAAGCATTCTCAAACCATTGTAACTTAAATGCCCAAGTCGATTGTGCCAAAGCTCATAATTATGCTTTAGATCTGCCAGAAAACATGACTTTGTTGATATCATGGTGGTTGTCAGCACAAAAATCTGATTCTCCTTCATCTTAACCTCTATAATATGTCCTCTTTCAGAATGATAGACTATACACTTTCCTTCCTTAATCAATATAGTCAAGCCTTTCTCTTGAAGTTGTCCTACACTTAAGAGATTATTCTTAAATTCAGGAACATAATACACATGTGAAATGACATGTACGACCCCATTAATATTTAATTGAACATTTCCTTTTCCATCACATTTATCCGAGCATCATTGCTCAGCTTTACTATATTGTGAAAGTTCTCATCTAATTTTGAGAACCACTCCCTTTTACCACTCATGTGATTACTGCATTCAGAGTCAAGAAACTATTCATCTTCCTTTTGTTGTTTAACATCAACTGAGCCATTAGCAAAAGTTCATCCTCGTGTTAGAATTATAGGACTAAAACAAGAGGGGGTGAATTGTTTTTGAAAGATTTCTGCAAGTATTGAAAGTATAGTAAAAGGCTATAAAGAATTAATCAATGGAAAATTTGTCCAGCCAAATATAAAACTGTTTTTAAGCTTGATGCAAAAAATCAATTGGTTGTTTTTACAAAACAGACGGTTCTTTTTACGAAATAGACAGTTGTTTTTATTAGCACTTTATAAAAACAAAGTTAAAGCAATTTAAAGAGTGTAAGGATAGAGAGATTCACACAGAATGTTTATACTGGTTCACTCTTCACCAAGAGCTACATCCAGTCCCCATAAACCACTAGGTATTCCAGTATGTAACCAACAACAGATTACAAATTACACACCAAAGAAGTGATCTTGAACTCCTCAAGAACACTCACTTCCTTTCGCTACAACACAACACAAATCAAAACACTCTCTGACTCTGTGCAACACTAGATCTTTACAGAAATACAAATCAAAGAGAGAAAGGGATAGAATACACCTGATACAATCACAGATTGGATTGAAAGAATACACAACAGTCTTATTCCACTCTTAGCAAAAAATCCAAAGCCTTAAGCAATCTTGGAAAAACTTGTTGAACCAAGTGGTGTTCAAGCTTTGAAGAATCCAAACCCTTTGAAGGATGTTGAAGCCTCTGCTGTGCTTGATGTTGTTGTGCTGGTTTAGCTTAGTTCTGGGGTAGTTTTAAGTGTTGTAATCCACCATTTGATTAAATCTAAAGCATAGGCATTCTCAATCTTTGTGAAAGTAAAATGTTTTGAAACTAAGTTAAAACAACCGATTGTTTTTTCGAAACAACCGATTGTTTATACTTAGGTGTTTTGAGAAAAAGATTGAAAATTGTTTTTAAAATGGTTGAACTGTTAAGAACCAAAAAAACTGATTGATTCGAGGAAACAACTGATTGTTTGTTTTGGGACCATAACAGAAAAACTGTTTTATCCTTGACTGAGCATTAAATGTTTTAACTGCTTACGCTCCAGTCATTAAATGCTTTGACCAATCTTTTAATGCAATTTAAGAGTTTGTTAAGATTTGATAACAAACTACATCTTTGAATAATTTCAGAAAAACAAATTTGACAATTAATCTTTGACAAGTTTTTGCTAAGAGTTTTTGAGTTTTTCAAAGAGTTGAGATTGCTAAGAGTGTGTGATTGATCAAAGTTGTGGAATAGGATTATGCTTGTATTGATTTCAGATTATCTTCTGTAACAAGTGTAATCCTTGTACTCTGTGAAACAAGTTTCGTTTCTGTGTTTGCTAAGATTGGTTGTGTGTTCTTGAGGGGATCAAAATCAACAAT
>Ga0123342_1003651_pt1 | contig 24458 bp, 7 predicted proteins | sample Turbeawhitnodule_FD_89960 | JGI IMG/M metagenome (GOLD analysis project Ga0123342, IMG submission 89960) | Root nodule microbial communities of legume samples collected from Mexico - Turtle bean Mexico white nodule | ecosystem: Host-associated > Plants > Roots > Nodule | place: Mexico: Nepantla... | reverse complement strand
TTTTTTATTTTATATTTTTTTTTTTTTTTTTTTTTTTTTTGATTTTTACCATTTTTTTTTTAAGATATCTTCATGGTTTTGTTAAAAGTAAAAAAAAAAATTATATTTGAAGAAAAATATCGTATTTGAAATTAGGATTTCTTCATTTATAAAGTAGTGCTTCTATGCATCATTTATACACCTTCATACAAATTTTAAAATTAATCTATTTTGGTAAATTAAATAAATATTGTACACTTTTCTGTAAATTTACCACAAAACATCTAGCACCACTGGTATATAATAATAGTAAGCATTGTTTCAAAAAATTAAAACTAAATTTCTACTAAATTTTTTTTTTATCATAATTCCTGTATTTATTTATTTTTATTCATACGTTAGTATTAAAAGGATATCTATCAGCATATAATATTCTCATTATTTTTACTCTAACTAGCGAATAAAAGAAAAAATGTGTTTTCTTTATTTCCAAATTTAATCCATATGGTTTCAAATGAATATTAAGTTTTAGAAAAAAATATGTGGATTAAATTTAATCATTCTTTTAATTATAAAACGATAAAAAAATCCTTTAAACTGAGAAAACAGGTTAAACTCATATATTTTAACAGGTTTAATTTTTTAAAATAAAATAATGTAAATGTTAATCAATTTAATAATTAATAAATAAAAATGGTGAAAGACACAATCGTATCCTTTATCATCTTCCGAACTTCGGAGTAAGCAACAGTCACACAGTGACAATGGCCTCCATTTCTGTTTTAGCAAGATCATTTCTTTTCAACCGTTCAACCAAACGCTTATTGGGTACCTTCAAACCCCATTCTTCTCCCTTTCTTCTTCAATGGGCCACAAAAACCACAAAAACCACCAGCGCCCTCCAGCAACCTCTCCGCAACGTCATTGAAATCCTCGAAGAACGCGGTCTGGTCGAGTCCATCACCAGCGACGCACTTCGGGACGCGTGCTCCTCACCGGTCAAGGTCTACTGCGGCTTCGACCCCACTGCGGAGTCTTTGCACCTCGGCAACCTCCTCGGCATCATCGTGCTGTCCTGGTTCCACCGCTGCGGTCACCGCACGGTCGCGTTGATCGGGGGCGCCACCGCCCGCGTGGGCGACCCCTCAGGAAAATCCGTCGAAAGGCCTGTACTTGACCCCGAGTCCTTGGAGAAGAACACGGTGGGTATCTCCAACACCATTGAACGGATTCTGGGTCGCGGTCAAAATCCGAACTTGGATTCTGATTTTTCTGTTGTGATTATGAATAACTATGACTGGTGGAAGGAGTTTAGTTTGTTGGATTTTTTGAAAAGGGTGGGTAAGTTTGCTAGGGTGGGGTCTATGATTTCTAAGGAGAGTGTAAAGAAGAGGTTGGAATCAGAAGAAGGAATGAGTTTCACTGAGTTCACATATCAATTGTTGCAGGGCTATGATTTCTTGTACTTGTTTCAGAATGAGGGTGTACGTGTTCAGATTGGAGGTAGTGATCAATGGGGTAATATAACTGTTGGAACTGAATTGATTAGGAAGATATTGCAGGGGAAAGATGCGTATGGCTTGACATTCCCTCTTCTTTTGAAGAGTGATGGCACTAAGTTTGGAAAGTCTGAGGATGGTGCCATTTGGTTGTCTCCAACGTTTTTGTCTCCCTATAAGTTTTACCAGTATTTTTTTAGTATTCCTGATACTGATGTGATTAGGTTTTTGAGGATTCTTACATTTTTAGACATTGAGGAAATAGTTGCCTTGGAAAGGGAGATGATGAAGCCTGACTATGTGCCTAACACCGCACAGCAGAGGCTAGCTAAGGAAGTTACACTGTTTGTTCATGGGGAGGATGGTTTGGCTGAGGCTCTTCAAGCCACTGAGGCGTTGAAGCCGGGGTCAGGGACGAAGTTGGACTGGAAAAGTATTGAGGGGATTGCTGAGGATTTGCCATCTTGTTCTTTGCCTTATGAAGATGTTTTGAATCTGTCATTGGTGGATCTTTCGGTCTCTTCTGGTTTGTTTGAGAGTAAGTCTGCGGCAAGGAGGTTGTTAAAGCAAGGGGGGCTTTACTTAAATAATAGCAGAGTGGATAATGAAGGTAAGAGGATTGAGGCTGCGGATATAGTGGATGGGAAAGTTCTCCTGTTATCAGCTGGCAAAAAGAATAAGGTGCTGGTCAGAATAGCTTGAGAGTGTCTATTCAGTGCTGAGTATTTTTTGGAGACTGTTTATTTGCTCTGTGATTTTTTTGTACTTTTAAGAAACCTTTGATTTGCCTGATACACATAAGCTTATTCTCTAAGTGTTGTTTTCTATTTAGAATCAGAGTTTCACCTCAACTTGTACTGGTTTGTAATGCAAACCTTTATTTCACGGGCTATTTTGGTGGGAATTCAATTTTGTTTGGAGAATAGCACCAAAATTTTTGTTTGGAGAATAACCCCTCTTATTCACATCCATTATTTAGTAAACATCGCAGCTGTGTGTACTTATGGATAGTGTAACATTGAAGCTGTAAATTTTGAAGTTCAACATTTCTTGAATAGAAAATAGTGGAAGTGAATGCATTGTTAGTCATTGTTTAACAAATGCTAATTGCACTGAGCATAAATTAGTGAACTCATTGGTCGTTGGTTGGGTGCAGTGGTCTTTTTTGCTGGAAGTCTTGATCTTTGGTATGTAACATTTTGATGTTTTGCCACATAATAAGTATTGCGTTTCTGACATGAGTAAAGCCTGGTTGAACAAGTTGAAGTTATTCTGGCTTTTAATTTGTGTGGCATATTGATATTGATGTCAACTTGTATGCTTATATCGAGAACCAGATGTAGCTGGTTTTACTACTGCTCAATGAGATCATCTTTGCAATGAAATGTTTTCTTATGTATATCGAATCATTAGACTGGTCAGTGCATCAAACACTAGCTTCTCATTTGAGCCCTCCCTAAATTTGAAAATTTTTCTGGCTTAATGGCTGCTTCAAAGATGTTGTTCTATTGTATGACATTGAATAGCTTTTGTTCTGACTGATTAGGGAGCTACAACTTCGTGGATGACACAATGGACAATGAAACTAAAAACTCATTAGCACAATAACATTCAATCATCCCAGAATAGCATTTTGACTGTTATTTTTTTACATTTCATTTGATCATTCCTGTACTAAAATGTTTGGAATGACTTCTTAATAAGAATGAAATCTTAATACAGTGACAGTGTCAATAGTTGATATCAAAATTGCAACGTATCAAAACCATAAGTTAAAGGGTTTTAACTTGAGTGCCACTTCAAAATAATTTAAAGTAGTTCCTCACCTTATTTTGCTCATCTTTTCATGTGTTAGTAATAGACTTTTCGACTAAAAGTATTAATAACAGGCTTTTTTCCCACATGATAGAGGCATAGAGTTAAGATTTATTACAGCTTTAGTATTTTGAAAAAAATCACTCCATGAAAACATTTCCAAATCTAAAAAGATAAATAAATCAGAAATCATTTATAGAAAACTTGCAGTTAATATTTTTCAATTCACCAGTCACTATATAATGATTCAATAGTATTGGAAGTAATTCAATAAGATCTAAATCACAGTCAATAATCTAGTTAAATTTGGTGACATTCCAAATCATCAAACCAATTCTTTCTTCAACATGCCTCGAAATAATCAGGTCTTAAACAATAATTTCAATGCAATTGGTTCTTCTTTGTCAACAATCCTTACAAATCTACAAATCTCGAGTAGGATTTTACACTCACAAGTCAAGATGAAGTATTTCAAGTACATAAATATTTATTTATGTAATTGATTTATAATGAGATAATGCAATAATTTAATTATGTGCAAGGAAATATAAAATAAAAATTCAAGACTTAACACAGTCTTAATAATTTTGAGATTAAAAAAAATAATGGAGTGCATTCCCAAAATCTTATGTAAGATGATATTAAGTTAAAATCCCAAAGGAAAATATAAATAAGTTTATATATATATATATATAATGGAGATAATGAGGTTAAAATGATTCATTTTTTGTTTTAATTCTAATATAATTTTTATACAAAAATATTATTCTTATGAGTTTTAATTATATAAATTTGATATTTATACAAACTAAAATACTAGTTTAGTCAAGATGTATTCAGATTATAAAAATTCTTACTCTATTATATTCTTATTGAATTATATATTATATTGTATAGCCGATTCTTTTTTTCTTTCTTAAAATAATGAAAAAGTTTATCGGAACATGTCTCTGTCTTTTCATTTTTTGTTGTTGTGTAAGCTCAGCATCAGTGTTTTCCTGTTCCCAGAAGCTGAAATAGTAGCAAAACGAACTTTGGTCTCTCTCACTGAAACCAACCAAACACAAAAAGAACACAATCTTTTCTGTAACGTTGGTGTCAACAAACAAAAAATGTCATTGGCAAGAAGATTAAGGTATTATCTCTCTCTTTCCATTCCCAAATTTCATCCTTTCCTTCAAAACCCCATTTCCCTTCTTTGCTTCCCTTCACCCTCTACTCTCCACTCTCACTCTCAGCCCCCACTCATTAACCATCTTGATGATGCTTTTTTCCATTTCAATCACATGCTGCATATGCATCCTACCCCACCCATCTTCCAATTTAACAAGATTTTAAGTTCCTTTGTGAATTCTAAGCATTACCCCACTACTATTTCTCTCTATAAGCAAATGGAGTTCACTGGAATTGTGCCTGACTTTTTCACTTTGAACATATTGGTTAACTGTTTCTGCCACTTAGGTCAAATGGCCTTCGCTTTCTCTGTGGTGGGCAAGATTCTCAAACTGGGTCATCACCCAACAACCATAACCTTGAACACTCTCATGAAGGGTCTGTGTCTTAAGGGTGAGGTCAACAAAGCGCTGAATTTTCATGACAAGGTATTAGCACAAGGGTTTCGGCTAGATGAGATTAGTTATGGGATTTTGATCAATGGGGTGTGTAAAATAGGAGAAACAAGAGCTGGCATTCGGTTGTTGAGAATGATTGAAGGAGGGTCTATTAAGCCTAATTTAATAATGTACAGCACAATCATTGATAGTCTATGCAAAGATAACCTTGTTAATGAGGCTTGTGATTTATATTCAGAAATGGTTGTCAAGGGAATTTCTCCTGATGTTGTCACTTACACTAGTCTAATATATGGCTTTTGCATTGTGGGTCAACTAATCAAAGCAATTGGATTGTTAAATGAAATGGTATTGAAAAACATTAAACCAGATATTTATACCTATAGTATATTGATTGATGCTTTATGTAAGGAAGGAAAGGTAAAAGAAACTAGAAATGTGTTAGCTGTGATGGTGAAAGCATGTTTGAAACCTGATGTTATTGTTTGGAGTACTTTAATGGATGGGTATTTCTTAGTTAATGAAGTGAAGCATGCAAAACATGTATTCTACACTATGACCCTAATGGGAGTAACTCCTGATGTTCACTGCTATAGTATCATGATTCATGGACTGTGTAAGATTAAAAGAGTGGATAATGCCATGAATCTTTTTCAAGAAATGCATCAGAAAAACATGGTTCCTGATACAGTGACTTATACTTCTCTTATTGCTGGTTTGTGCAAATCAGGAAGAATCTCTTATGTTTGGGATCTTATTGATGAGATGCATGATACAGGTCAACCTCTTGATGTAATCACTTATAATAACTTAATAGATGCTTTATGCAAAAATCGTCATCTTGACAAAGCAATTGAGTTCTTCAACAAAATGAAAGACCGGGGAATTCGGCCAAATGTGTACACATTCACTATACTTCTTGATGGACTTTGTAAATGTGGAAAACTTAAGAATGCACTAGAGGTTTTTCTAGATCATTTGACTAAAGGCTATTGTTTAAATGCCAAAACATATACTGTTATGATCAATGGGCTGTGTAAAGAGGGCTTGCTTGATGAAGCATCGGCCTTATGGTCAAAAATGGAAGACAATGGTTGCATTCCAGATGCTGTGACTTTTGAAATAATGATTCGTGCTTTTTTTGAAGAAGATGAAAATGATAAGGCAGAGAAACTTCTATATGAAATGATTGCTAGAGGCCTATTGTAAGAGTAAACTAGGTGAGATTCTTTCTAGTGACACATGCTATTTGAATTTGGTGAGAATCAAGTAATATTTATATCTTTTGATAGTTTCACATAACGTGTAATGAGCTTGTGTGACATTACTTTTGATTAGAAGTCATAGGTTGTTACATTTATTTTCATATCCTAACAACAGGAATCATTGATTTTTTTTGGAGTCTTATATAGCTACATTTTTCCTTCCCAATGTTCTGTCTATTGGCTGAGACTACTTTTATGGATTTTCAATCACTGTTAACAATTAGTGTTTTAGATAACAAATCAAGCTGAAGCTGAGATGATTATTTGGAATAGCTTTATACTGCTGAACTAATAGAACTTATTATGAATGCTAAGAATTACATAAGGTGTGCAATTACTTCAGACAATGAAGTCATATGTAGTACAAACATTGAAGTGCTCAGAAGTTAGACGAACACAAAAAGAGATGCTTGCCAAGACCTTGGTATGCTTGTTCAAATAAAGACAGTTAATTAATTGGAAATTTTTCAACTTTCCCCTGGATTATCTATACTATGCAGACAAAATAACTTAAAAAGTCACAGATAAAGGTCACTAGAAATTAAGAACGTCATTAGACTTTCTGCATATCTATAACAGTTTTATTTTTGTTCCTTTTTGTTCCTTTTCATTTGTGTAGTGATACTTTCTATGTTAGATAAGTAAGGACTTTTGTGTTAGTTTTACTGTTTTTGTTATGTAGACTTTTTATTGCTACTATGGTAGATACATGCAGGGTTATTAAAAACAAAATGCATATTCTGTGGGACCTGCAACCTCAAGAAATAAAAGCACAAAATAACCCTCACACAACATAGCAATGAGCTCTGTCTTTCATCTTTGAAGCAATACAAATTAATTGTGAAGAAACAACCTTCAAGCTTTTACTTCATTCTTTTAAGTCATGTTTATTTTTACCATAATTTGTTTCACTATCTATTGAGTAAAAATAAGAAAGTTAAGTAACATAAAAAAATATTCACAAATTTACTATGTTAAAATTTTATTAAGTTTGAGCCATAACTTAATAGTACTGAATCTCTAGGCTAAATCTACCTTCTTGAAGGACAACATATACATTATATACAATCCATAACAATTATCACTGTAATTTTTTATTAAATTATTTTTAGTCTTGAGTTTCGATTTTAATGATTTCTTTTCTGTTTTAGTTCCATTATAATTTAAATTTTGATTATTATAAAATATATATTTTCGTTTTTATCTCTTTAAAATTTGAAACTATTATTTTTATCCCATTATTCATTTCAAGATAGATAATTAATGCTTACTCTAGGGATTAAAAACATTTCCAAACATATCATTACTGACAAATTATAAGACCAGATTATACAATTTTAAGAAAAATAACTGCATAAATAAAATACAACTGCATATAGTTTACTTAAAAGTTATAATACTTATAATTTTGATAACTTGTAAAAAATAAATTGAACTTTTAGAAAAGTAAATGTAATTATAACAAAATAATATTTTTTCCATTTAAACATAATTTATATTATACTTTACCCTTATGAAATCCTACTCTTGAATGCATGCTAACTTCAAAAATACATTTGAATCTTAAATCTTTTTCCGAAACAATCAAGAATCTGTTTAAGGGACCATGTTAAAATCCAATCCATCCAAATTATAACATTTGTTTTTGGATAAAGCAAAGAATATAGTGATAACCTGTTAATTACTAAACTTAACATAAGATATATGCTATGATTAAAAGGTTGAGCATATAAGGAATTTGGCTAACACCCTCTTGTCCTTTAGGTTAATTATTGGAGACCAAGTTGCAGATGATTATTCCATGTGAGAACTCATTAATGCAAAGCAAGTTTTGAGCTGTCCCTGTCACTGGGAAGGACCTCTCTGATTAACTACTGTGACACAGCTAAACTAATATCCATGTGAAAGCTTGATTAGATATGTATCTTTGACTTTTAATCACATATATATAGATCCAAAGACCTATCATTAATATAGATCTATGTGTCTGGGAATCCTCACAAGCACATAATTTATCTTTTTCTGACATTTAATACCACATTAGAACTTGTCAATCCTACATAAATGTCATATCAGTTTGATAACATTTTTTAATCCATATTATTAGTTAAAATATTGCATGATTTACCACCAAGTCGCCCAACTAGCTTGAATTGCGTGCTATAAAACTATTTCTTGCTTTCACTTCTCAAAAAAACTGAATAAAGAACACCAAATTCTCTTGCCTTGTTGATGGGGTGTTTGACATGATACACAATATGCTTGTATGAAGCTTCTGAAGTTTTGAATATTAAGTGAACTATTAAGTAATAGTAAACTGAACAATAACTAATTAATGGCCATGTTGAGCCAACGATGCGAATATTTCAAGCAACGGTGACAAAACCAAGTTCGATCTGCGTCATAATCCATACGCATCTTTCCTTCAAACTATCACACAATATAAATATTAAAAATGGAGCATTCTATACATGTGTATTACCTATCTTTTTTATTTATTAAAATTTTCTAGTTCACACTATCTCAGGTTGAGTTTCACACGTCAAAGGAATCGAATGCTTTCATAGGTTACCAGATTTTGTTGGTGGAAAGATTGACTTAGATTGCATACCCTTTACTTGCACTGAACAACTTTAATTACACTGCAAGCAAACGATTCCACCATTCCTTTTTTTTTTCTTTGATTCTTTGGTGTTCAACGTTAAAGGTGGTTCTCAGTTAAGCTTGGTTATGCATGAGAGAGGTTACTACTGATTCGAGCATTGGCTTAAATCAGTTTTGTACTATTTTATATCATAGTTGAGTTATTTGATGTCATGAGTATAACTTTTGGCTCGACCCAAAAGCTGCTTAATTCTCTCTTTTGGCTACTGAAATGAAACTGAAGAACTATTTTATTCTAGATTACACTACGTGCTAGCAACTATTGCCGCTAACAGATAATCAATCTTTCTATTGTTCTATTATTCTACCTAACTTTTTTTTGGTGATCACATAAGATTCCAATACCACCATGCCTAACTATCACACTTTTTGAAAGAAAAGGTTATATCACAGTATATATGTCTCTTTTTTCTTATATCAGTGGAATAGGAAATAACTATATATACTTTGAGTGACTTGTTAGTTATCACTCTTTTGCCTAACTAATCTTTGCTATCAGTGGTTATAATTTGGCTAAGTTTAGCTACATTCCTCAAGCATTTAATTCAACAAAAAGACCCAGAAAAAGCTTTGTTTTTCTTTTTCTATTATATATAGAGAGAGAGATGTGGAGTGACAGATTTTTTTTTTTCGTATGTACTAAGACTGATAAAGTTTGAGAATCTAATTAAAACGAGAAAAGGGTTTAATATATATTCTTAGATCTATATATATATATATATATGACGTTTAACTTCACATGGGAACAGGAACTATAACACAGGCACCGTACCTTGTCTCCCTTTTAAGAAGTTAAATCTTTCACATCCTTTAAATCTGCAGCTGGCACAGACTCGTGAGTGAGTTATTTAAGCTTGAGTCAAATGGAGATATATTCCCCCCACGTGCAGTGGCCAATTGTTCAAGGCTATACTTCATCTCTTCATGTGATCTTCAGCGCCAATTCTATAATAAAATCATAGTTCTCAGAGCATCAACCGTTTCTCATTGTATTCTTTATGCTTTTGCTTTCTGCTTTTACCTACATCTACACTTTCCTGTTGACTTAATTTATTCACTTTTTTTCTCCATTTCAATCTTTTACATCAGTTTGAACCTTTCTTGAAGATTAATACTGTTTCAAAAGGAAAGATATGGTCTTACAAGCCATGAAATTTTACAATCTAGTTACCTGGTAAAAGTAAATTTGATGCCTATATCCTACACTTTGAATGTAGCAGTCTTACAAATGAAGACAAACCAAGCATAAATAGAAGTTATATAAAAGTAAAAATCATAATAATGTTTGAGAAAAAGAACATCAAAAGAGTAGAAAATACCACTAAATGCATATGAATACGTGATGGGGTTTCCCGTTCCCATAATTAGCTCTAGATGACCAAGTGATACATTCTACTCTATTGAGAAAAACATGATTATTCCTACATCAAATGAATAGTAAACAAATGGACCTAAACAAAGTATGGGACATTTTCAGTGGTGGAAATGGATCCAAGGCTCATTGAGCTTTTAGGAGTGTACACAGAAGAAGTTGAAGATGAAGAGAAGGATGAAAGGATAACAGAAGGAGAAGGCAATGGTTTTAGTGGAGGAGCAGGCAATTGTTTTTGTAGAGGAGGAGGAGGAAGTTGAGAAAGACCTTGTGGTTGTGAGTTTGCGGGAATTGCTGCTGATATTGCATCAGCTGAAGAAACCAAAGCTGCATGATTAGAAGAAATGAGACTCGCAGCTTCTCTATATTTGTATTTTAGTATCTCTTCCCTTATTGCATTTAGTTCTGCTTGTAAAGATTGAACTTGTTGCTGCAAAGCTGATATTGCACCCATGCATCCGTATACAGGATCTCTTAGCCTCAGGTTAGCTTCGTAAACAAGGCTATTTGCTGCATCAGCTCTTTGGCCCTCTGGAACCTCCTACACATAAAAATAAAGGTTGAAAACAAATCAGTTTTCACTTCAATAAGAACAGTGAATCCAATTGAAGAGAAAAAAAAAGAGTAACTATTCTGGTGAGTGACCAACCAGAAGCATCTTGGAGACATTGCTTGCACCAAACACTTTGTGAACGGCTACAAACTTTTGAGGCTCGTGTGGTGAAAAATAAGGAGAGAAAGGGCATTCTTCAGCACACCTTCTTCTCAGAAGCTTGCATGCAGCACAAGGGGTTACTGTGTTTAAGGTTATCCCAGGAATTGGACCATAGAAATGCTTCCTTCCCATTTGAGAAGATGCTTCTACCTCTGCTCTGATTTTTGTTATCTCATCTAATCTATCTTTGGGAAAAATACAAAAACTGCATGTTAAAACCATGAGTCTGTAAAGAAATATATTGGGTGGTGTAAGAGCATGATGCCCTCAGCACCATCACCAGAAACCAAAAACATGGTTAAAACTGTGATATGAATGGTATGCTACTAATTTCAGCTCATGAATAAGTTGGTTCTTTAGAGAGCAAGAAAATTGATGTCTATTTTTCTAACATTTACCTATCTCTTGATGTCCAAACATGCCTTTTGATTTTCTTGATCTAAGTGGTGTGTTGGGAGGGAGAAGATTTTGTTTCATACACAGACACAAACAAGATGAGAGAAAAGGCAGGGAAACAAGTCCTTAAAAGGCAAGGTCAATGGAATTATCAGAAGAAAAAAAGTTTGTAGATCATATGGATTTTTTTAAAAGAAATATATTTAATTAAGGGGAAGAGAAAACAAAAACAAAATGATTAGGTTGCATTAACCATTTAAAGAGAGAGAAGTAGCACTCTTTGTGAATAGCTTGCACACGTGTTAGTTCTATTGGAAACTGAGAATTTGACTTTGGAAAAATAATACAAGAAACATCAATGTCAGAATACTCAGCAATTGAGTATTTGTCATAAAAATTATTGGAGAACTATGGGCTGCAAAGTGGTGTGCTTCTTTTTCTTGGTTGTGTTGTATTTGTCACAAAAGTTTTCAAGTAGGAGCCATGTTTGAGGGACCAATTACATTAAAAGATTGCAATTCTTAACTATCTTTGGTCATTTTCTTCCCTTCAACTCTAAAAGTTTAAATTGAAGGAGCAGAAAATTTCAGTTCAGACAATGAAAGATAGAGAACTTCAATCAAACAGATTATGTATTGCACGGACTCACTATCACCATCACCTCTCACATACACACCTTTTTCACCCAAAGTACAAAAGAAGTTAAAAAATATTTAAATAATTTTTTTGAAAATTTCCTCATCATTAAGAACTTTAAAAAAAATGACAATTGTAAAAGAATACTAACCAATCTTGCTTTGGTTTCTCGGGAGTGATTGTAAAAATATATAATATAATCCTTAATTATTTTTTAAATGTAGTTTACATGTATTGTTTTAAATTAAAATACAATTAACAACTTAATATATAAATTATTTAAAAAAATGTGTAAACTAAAATTGTAAAAAATATTCTGGAGTCATTCACAAGTTATCCAAACCTTGTAAAATAAAGATAAATGTTTAGATTAACTTATGCAAGCTTATACACAAGGGCTACATACTAACTAATTAATTAAGTGCATAAGTTTAATTGATTACAAAAATTGTCTAACCGAATACAAGGAAATGCATAATCGATTAAAGTAAGAGGTATAATCAATTATGAACTCAAATGTAATTGATTATACCCCTTTAATTTCACATATTCATGATATCCACGATGTAAACCCATACAACTTTAAATGAGTTTTTTTCTTTCTTTCATAGAATCACATATACACATATGCTCAAATCCAACAAACATCTCACTATGGTCACAATGCCAACCAAAACTTCAATCTATTTATCAGCACATGCATTTTATTTATTTAATATTTTCTAAGTCATAATCAATTATGGTCTCTATTGTAACTAAATCTCTATTTATCAGCACATGCATTTTATTTATTTAATATTTTCTAAGTCATAATCAATTATGGTCTCTATTGTAACTAAATAAGCGAGTGTTCTTAATCGGTTATGACCACATGTTCTAATCTTCACCAAATTCATGGAAAGCATGCATCCACATTTAATTTTAAATTCGCATGCAAGAGCATATTCGTAATTGATCTTTCTTAATTAACATCCCACACAAATCTTCTTATCTGAGAGGGAGTGCTTCCTGCCCCTCTCCCTTTTCTTTCTACACAAATAACCTCAAATTCTCCATACCAAACTGCTAGAGTGACCAACATTTCTTAGTCCTAAAATCTTCTTACAAAGCGCAACAACCCCATTGAAATAAATGTTTAGAGTTACAAAAAAGAATGAAAAGATAAGTCTCATTCTGTATTTTACAACTTTGTTCCTCTCTTTAACACAATTGTACATATTTTATACATTGACAATGAAATAAGTTAAAGGAATTCACTCTCAAGAAGATTAAAAACTTAGACATAATTATAGGTTGAAGTATGACGAGTCAACCATTCCATAATCAACTATACCTTTCATTTTTATTATTAATGTTACTAAAACTAATAAGGAAAAATTATTTTTCAATAACGATTATATCTTGAAATTAAGATTTAATATTTTTGAAGTATGAATTTAAAATATGTTTATACTTTTTCAATTTAATTTTTTAATTTCCATTTTTTATTATAATTTAATTTTCTTAAAATTAGTATATGAAAAAAAAGTTGAACATGGTTTGTAATTAATTATTCAAATAAATTAAATTTCATTTTTAAGTAATATTTTAATATTTTTTCAGTTTTATAACATTTTAATTGAATTTTAACTATGAATATTTTGATAATTTATTATATTATTTATTTTATTTTATTACATTAATTAAATTTACCACAAATTTCCACTCATTTTTTAATCTATTTTAAATTTAAAAAAAATTATTTTTCATCCTATTTTACTTTTTTTTTCTTTTTCACTTTCTCCTATACATTGATTTTTTTATACTAATAGTGTTAGTTCTTTTAGTTTGTGGTTTCACTGTTTATGTGGTTAATTTACTTCAGATTCCACTTAGTACAACAAATCAGTCAACAAATATGGAATGAAACTTTTTAAATTTAAGAAATTGAATTAAAAAAAGAAAACAAAAGAAGGGTCAAATTAACCTGTAGTATAGTAGAAAATGAAAATTTAAAAATATAAAAAGGGTTAAAGATTCAACTGTGAAGCATGTTGGGTAAGCATGGAGGACAAAAAAACACAATATAAGCACAATTTCTGGGAAAGGGAACATAGAAATTAATTATTCAGCTGTGGGAAGGGGAGAACAGCAAGGCTAAAACATCTTTGTCCCAGGTTTTAGGTCTATGCTCCTATATTTTGTTTGACACAATCAATGAACCATCAATTTACTTCCTCATAATCAAATCATCATTAATTATTGGAAAAACCCACACTTTTTCCTCAAAGTCGGCACTTTGCAATTTGAATTTTCACAATTATTTGAATCACTTTAGATCATACCTACAACAATATCAAAGTCAAACCCATTTTTATTACTTTGGATGGATTCTATTTTTTAATACAAATTAAGATCTTAAACAAACCAACAGGATAAAAAATTATTTGTTTCAATTTGGATCAATTAGTTCATGTTTTAAGAAAAAAAAAATACATAAATTTATCCAAAATTTTCATATAATTCTTCAGTATAAGAGGTTAAAAAAACACTTTTATAATATAATAGACTCATACAAACTAGATAAAAGTAAAATTTATGAAAACATTTATATAATTATATCATAAAACCTTACTATTCCATACCTCTTTTAACAATATATTTGTTTCAGTCAATTTATTGTTGAGAGGTGTTAATTTTTTTGTTTGTTTCGATATACTAATTGGACGTGATGTTTTTTTTTTCTCCATCTCATTCTTCATGAGCTCCCATCAAATATGTAAAATAATCAAATGTTGAATTTAATTCGTTTTTATTTTGGAAAATCTTTTCTAGAATACATTATGAAAAAAAATATATTTTGAAAATTATATTTTAGAACTTATTATATATATTTTGAAAAATTTATTCTAAAAATTTTGTTTTGAAAAATGTTTTCTGAAATGCACTTCATAATTCTAGAAAGTATAATATAGAAAAATCTTCCAAAAGAAGATAATCAAAAAGTCATTTAAAAAAGGGTAAATCAGTCTTTTAAAAAATTGATGGAGTGCATGAAGAATTTTGATTGGGTGCAAAAAGGAATTTTGATAGGGTGCAAAAAGAAATTTGCTTTGAAGGGATTAAAAGAACGCAAGGATGAGACTTTGATAGCCCACGAGAAAGTGAGAAGAGGAGAAAATTAGACATTTACAATTTTACTTTGGATCATCCTGTTATAACATGTTGCCATTTGTTCAATACTTATATGCAATTTTGAGCATCAATGTCTTTAATTGGAAATTAATAAATTGTATTCCTTTATATATTTTAGAAGAAGGTCAATAATCTATTAGTGTAATTGATTATGTCTCATTCATAATTATGAACCTCTTTTATACTATTAATGATATAATTGTTATTTTTCTAAAAACATTTTAAGGTAGTCTATATGTATTCCAAATTTAAAAAGTATCAACAAATAAAATGAAAATAAAATATAATAAAAATATGTTATATAAAAATATTTTGGTGCTTTTAATAATATATATATATATATATATATTAAAATAATTAATATTTTTATTCACTATTAATTTGAACTGCTCTTATCATTTTAATCACTCTGTTTTTTTTTTAATTTGAATTGAAATAAATTTAAATTGAATAGAATATTAATTATTTTAATTTCATGTAAAATAAATATTAATAAAATAATTTAAATTTATATAGAAGTATAAAATTTATTAAAAATGAAATTATTCTTTAAATTTATGTAATTTTAGAAAATGTTATTAATAAATGAATTTAAATATTATTTTCAATTTCATAAATGAATTGCTTCATAATTAATTATCTTTTAATTTTAATTTATACTCATTATTATTAAAATTAAATCAATGATACTTTTATAATTTATTATATTATCCGATTAAATTTTTCATATCAATTGTGAAATCAGGTCAACATATAAGAAGAAAATGTCGAATTTTATTTTTAAAACTTGAAATATAATCGTCTAATGAACATTAACAAATAAAGTGAATGCTTATAGATGAATTGTTAAAAGTTTTTCTCAAGAGATTGCATTTAATAAGACACAACTTAAAGTTTAACAAACAGATTGTCTGAAAACTCTTTTCAATTTTTTTTCAAAAATATCTCATTATATAATTAGTCATAGTTAAATAACGTATAATTTAAAAAATAAGAAGGATTTACATTATGAAGCCATGTGCACATCTTGAGAGTAGTACCCATATCATTCTTGCAATTATCAATTTCAAGGTTATTTACAATATCATCATCATTTTTGAACAGAGGATCAATACAAATAAAAACAAGGTGACAAATTGGGATGGTGTTGTGAATAGAATTTGGAAACATAGTAGTTTGTGATATCGAAGATAGAGGTGTGGTAGATGTGTTGGAAGTATTCGTATTGGTACAGGTAAATGTTTGATTTTGGATTTATACAAAGTTCCGTTTTACTCTCTTTGCGTTGTGGATTGTATGAGGTTAGTTGTTTAATGCTTTCTTGTGTTTGGTTTGGTTTTTTCTTAGTTAATCTGGAAGGTGTTTCTAGGTAGAAGTAAGGTAAGGCGTTTGCTCTTTATGTCTAAGGATTGAACCACCCCTAAAATGGTTCCCATTTATTTATTTTTTATTGCTGATAACAAAAAGTGACAAATTAGGTTACAAAAACATTAAAATTGCATCGCACTACAACAATTTCGAACCACAACTAATTATTTTTTGTCTTTAAAATTGATTTTTATTTCATAATTTTTTTTAATGTAATAATGCGATTCTTTCAACTCACACTTAAACTCTAATAAACTATTTACAAAATAGCTTTTAAAAATAAACATGATGGGAAAATTTATAATAAAATAATAAAGGAAAAGTTAAATTAATTTGGGTTTGGTATGAAGGGTAGTTTCGAAGTCAAAATTTGCCATTTTGAATAAAAGACTTGATGCCTTGATGTGTCATAACATCCCCTCCACTAATATGCTCTCTGCTGCCGACAATCTTGAATCCTATATTATCCCATTCAACATCTCTTTTACAAAACAAAAATCTTATCAACTTTAAATTTTATAAAAAAAAAGTAAAATAAAAACAATTTTATATAAAAAAAAAGTTAGTTGTTATAATTATTAAATTAAATATATTTAAAAAAAATAGTTTTTAAATTAATTTCTATTATAATTAAATAATTTTTAAAATTAATTTTTATTTCCTAATTTTCTTGTAATACAATAATAAAATGCACTAAAATAAGGAACAACCTGAAAACAATTTTTCACTTAATCCATTGATATCATTGTTGGTGAGTTTATTATTGAGACCATGTAAAACAAAATTTGATCAAATCGGATTAACACAAAAGCAATAACCGCCCTTTCGGTTTTATATAATGTTATGAGTTTTTATGGTATCGTGATGTAGTAGCTCAAGATAGAAATAGAAAAAAAATATTTTTTTTATTAAAAAAAAATATTTTTTTTTATTAGAAAAAAAATAAATAATTGTTCAACATTTTAAGGTTGTCTCAATCCTATTAGAATGAATACATGGATTTATATAATTCCAAAAAATTAATAATTATCATGCCAATACACACAAGCAACATAAAAATTATTGGTCTTAAATTCTTAATTATATAATTACATACAAAAAAAAAATTAGAAGAAGCAAGATCTCATATGTTCTTACAATCTGAGACTGAATCTCTCCTATCAAGCACATTTTTCAGTCTTCTCTCCTTCACTCGTCTTTCTGATAAGTCCATGAAGGTGAGATATCTGCAAAGATACTTTGATACTCAAGTCAACTAAAGTTCTATATCCTCAATGAATTTAGAATTATAACCATCATTATCTTTTACCATGAGGTCTCCCTTTATTTATACTTTTCTATTGGACTTTGTGCTTTATGAAGATTAGCGTATGTCCAATAATACCTTAATCATGCTTTATAATCCACAATCAAGATTAGCTTAATTAATTTGCAAGTTTCCATAATGTGAAACTTTGACTGAGAGACTGTATAGTCCTGCATTCTGTCTACTACTTGGTCTCCCAAACCCAGTTTCGGATAGGACACCATACAACATGAGTGCTCAGGATTAAAAAACAATAATGTTTAATCTTGCTTAGGAGAAATCATTGAAAATAGTTATAATAGACATCAGTCTACCATCAAAATAACAACCTATATTAACAAAAAAAAAAAACTAACAATTTTTAAAACAAACTAACACACAAAATGATTCATTCCAATCATTTACAAGTTTGAATCGGAAACAAAAACCAATTTTGTGTTATAATACAGGGAAACAGAAAACATATTTAGCCATTATTTTTATCAGAAAAAATATAAATAAAAAAGATTATTTTTGGATGTTATAATACAATTACAAAACATTTGTGTGGAGTACGAGTGGTTATACCATATATAGGGTATATGGCTTTGAAATGTAGATATGAAAACGCTTGTTTTTAAGTTTTAAATTTTATTCATTGCAACGACTTTGCAAAGTGGAAAGAGACTTTGCATGGCTTAAGCAAGTAATCCACATAAACAAGTGTTGAACGCGTTGTTGAGATGGCAAAATTTAAAGCAATGGATTTTGCTGAGATCTACTCATGTGTATAAAATACATTAAGAGTGACTTCAAGTCTTCGGGGATGTATTAATTATATTTTCAAGAGATCATTTTCCAATTGCAACTGCCTCTTTCAGACTCTTTCTTTCAAAAATTCAAATATTTTAATAACTTTTTTAACAAAACCATACTAGCTTCTGTCCCTTCCCACAACCACATGCCACAAGACAACATACTTATTTAACATATATTCATTCGAATAACCCAATGCATGGAATAACATGTATCTATTTTTTTACAGAAATTAATTGCTGAAGATAATAGCATGCCAACAAAACAATTAATGCATTTTCATCTTTCTGTTGTTTTCTATTCATATGGAAAACAAAATTTTCTGTATTTTAGTTTAACTTCATTGATTTTCTAAACCTTGTAACTTTTGTAATACTGCAATAATAAGTCTTACTGAAACTTGTGTTAAAATTAATTTAATATTACTTTAATTATTTATTTTCAGTCAAAAGATTTTACTGCACCAGTGCACTTTACACCCAACACCCAACCTGCAGCAACTAGCTTTGCTGGTACGCAGTTTTGACCAGTTATCATAGTTTAATTTGACCATTAAATTCGTAACTTGCAACTTATTGATCCTTCAGTAAAAGAAAATTGGTCCCACACGTTACTTCATACCCATCATCTACTTTATGTCATTCATGAGAAAAATGCAAGCAAACTAAAATCAACACTAACCCATGATTAAACTATATAAACCCAGTAACTCGAGTCTTTCTGAGGAAAACTATATAAACCAGTAACCCAGTAATAACTACTCAATCATTCTATATACTGATTTAAATAAATTCTTGATTTTTAAATTATACTCTATTATCATCGAATATATTTTTCAATTAATTATTCAATCAGTTTTCAAACTTAGTGAAAAAGTTTATATATATATATATATATATAATTAGTTTATCGCCAAATTATGTAACAGACAATTGCTCGTGTATATGTCCCTCAGAATCCATGCATTTATCTCAGTTATTTGAGGATTCGCGTGGTGCACCAATGGTTTTTATTGGATAGTTACTCGTCAATATGCGTTTCTGATTCTGTATTTTCTTCAATTTGTTCATATGTCATCTCCTCGTATAGTATCCGTACAACAAATTGTTGTATTGTACTATAAAATACAGAATATATAGTTTATTCATTTCATTTTGGCATTGTATTCATATGTTTCAAATGTATTAGACATGATCCCTACTGAAATGCAATTCTTTTGTTGATCATAACACTTTGTTGGATGAAGAAAACAGTTTCATTACTTTCAGAAATTAGCATGATAAGTAAACTCTAAGGCACTTAAACTTTCCATATTTTAAGTTTATCAATTATTTTGTATAAAGTAGAAAGATTCTTCTGTACAGTTTTGACGGCAACGTATGAGAGAGAGATTAAACTATTGTTAGGCTAACTTTTAACATAATAGTTTAAACGCGTGGAAGCCTCGTGGTAATGTTTAGGAGACTCTGATCTAATGGAGTCCAGCAAAGAGGAGATTGATGAAAGGAAAAATTACAATACCATTTATAGTATTGAAATTAATCTGCTATTACAACCTCATAGAATTGAGGATTCAGTAAGATAAACCTTACTCGTTTAAGATTGGAAGCCATGATAAGTGCAGTATAATTATATAACTGTTTGATGGGTATTGTGATGATGATTTTGTATAGGCTATTGAATCCCAACGTAAAGGCACTAAATTCAAAAGTTTGAAATCAGAACAAGAAGAGAAGGAATCAACACCTACAGAAGGTAAGCAAGTTAAAGATATGATGCACTTCATTACTATAAGAATCAGTTTGGCACATACAATCTATCCAACTAGCCACGTTTATTAACACAACAGACAAAAAAACAGCTACAACATGTCACAGAAAATCTCCAAGAAGTACCTTCTTGAACATGGATGAATAGCACCCTCGCGACCTGGCATTACCAAAACACAAATTCGAACTAGTTACCTCACACAGATCTTCATCTTCTACATCCTTCCTCGTGTGTATCATCGGAGAAGATGGCACGGAATATGATCTAGGCCGTGGCGAAGAGAATGACAAAGATGAAGATGATGAAGAAGACGGGGAAGAAGAAGAATAAGACCAAATATTCTGTGATCCAGTTTGTGAAGGAGCACCATCTTTTCTACGTTTGGGGAATAGAGTTTGCAAGAAGGTAGATTTTGGCGAGTTCTTGTTCTTGACCTTCGGAGTGGTCTTTTTGGTAGCATTTTGGAAATAAGAAGGGGGTGGTGTGAGAGGAGGGAGAGAGTTTTCTTTGAATCTAACCTTTGGAGTGCCTGGTTGAGATTCCCACACAAAGGGAACTGAAGCAGATTCAACATGGTAAGCTTCATTGGAGAGATTGGACAAATCTCTCTCTAGCTTATCATGATCAAGGAACATCACCATGTCCTTCTCTTTACTATGAGGCTTTTCTACAACAATGATAGAAGGCCTTTGGAGAGTGTTATTAGAAGGGTTTGACATGCTTAGTTACAAGCTAGCTATAGGCTATGTAGCTGTGGCTGGATAGTGTGTATATTATGTATATATGACTATGTGTTGAAGATGGGAAAGTGCAAAAGAGACATGTTCAAAGGGTTTTGGTGTGTGAGGGAGTAGTTTAGGACTCTTTTTTTATGTTAAAAATGGGAATCTATAACCATGGGGTTGGCGATTGGTAGTGGGTGGCCTGTGTATGTTTAAGTGGTTTCCACATTCCAGTGGAATTGGCGATGGTTGAATATATTACAAAAGAAAGGGAAGTCAACTATATACAATTGTGGCAGGTTAGTTAATGGCGCTTAGTTCACGTAAAGATAATAAAATCACTCTTTAATCATTAATTGCTCATATATTTATAGTTCCTAGGATCGAGTCAGACCGATTTCATTTGTTTAATATTAATATATAATGTAAGTATTATGAACAAAGGATGAAGTGGAATACAAGGCTCTAATCATGCCACTATTTCTTTTCTTTTCCTTTTCAATCTCATCATATTTACTCCAATTTTGAGTCATCATCTCCACAGCTTTGGTTCACTATATACAATAGTCCTGCCAGAAACCCTAGAACCACACACTCAAAGCCAGAATATTGCTGACATATATTACTATAAACTCTCATCTACGAAAATTTTGTATAACTATCTTAATTTAGTAAAACAGTTTATATTATCATTTGTATATAGCCATCAAATCACATGTTTTCGATCAATTTGTTTTTAGTTGGTGCAATGCTTTTCTTAATCTGAGTTAGTTGAATATAATATGAACAAGGAAGAATGATTATGGTTATTGAACCTAAAGTCATGTTGTAATAAGAACCACTGAATCAATCCCGATTGAGAAACTTTTCTTCAAGAAACAAAAGTGTCGGGATATAACATTTCAATTTAAACAGCAGATAGTTTAACTAACTATAACTCTATTAGTTTGTGTAATATTTTTAAGGATATCTCTGAGAGAAGCGTGTCTGTTCAAAATCTTAACAACCGTGTTAATTAATTTACATTGGTCAAAACATATTCTAAACTCTTGCTAATATGCTAATAAGTTGTTACTTTTAGTTGTAACAACGTCTTCTGAATAAGTCTTGCAATAAATCGTATTGAAAGAACATCCCTTCCCAATGGGGTTATTGGAGGTTTATTATTGCATTACACAATTCAATGTTTATTTGAATACAAATTATGTAACCTTCCATCTGGAGCAAAGAAAAACATGGCGTATGGCAATAGCAACCCTAATTAATGAATGGAAGAAAGAAGAAGAAGAAGGACACGTGCTACTCCTTCTGGAACCACGTGCTTGTCAGGTCTCTTTTACTTTAATTGTTTTGGTCAACTATTAGATCCAATGCTCTTTTTTTTCCCTCTCCTGCAGGCAAATAAGGAATAATTATAGTTTTTGCATTCAGTCAGAGTTATGAAACTCTTGATGGAAACATTATTTATTGCTGTGAAAGAAAATTGAGAGTGGTTTATGCAGTAAAGAGAAGAAGAGAGTGAACAAAGATGCATGTTACCCACTTCCCAATGGCACTTGCCCAACAAACAGCATCTGTTAGGCCATCACAATCACTGTTAGTACCTTGAATGGAATGCTAACATTTTATTAGTTGAAAGAACAGCAAGACTACAAAAGTGATGAGAAGGCACAAATTGAGACTTTAATTGTGACTGGCTAACGGCACATCTCATAGTAACTTAAATCAGACTCTGGAATTCTTTTCTGATCTCACCATCTATCACAAAAAGTGGAACTTGATTCGGAACTCATCAAAGTCCACTTCTCAAGGGAAAACGATGGATCCATAGTTTTTCTGTAACGAACCAACCAAGAAAAAAGAATACACAAAGAATCTTTGGTCTTCTTCTAGATTATTACCAGCTGAGTTTTATGTGCAGATCGTTCTTATATGATCTAAAATATCCCAAGTTGTGCCAATTGTTTAGTTCCCTACTTAAATCAATGATCTTCGCATATGAACCATGCTTATAAAAATATATAAAACCATGCATTTTTATTTTTCATTCCTGATCAGGAGAAACATATCAGTTTCAATTTGAATGTTTGATCCGAACTATGATTTCCAGTTAGAAAATTAGTTTTGGTTGTGGTAAAAATTAATTATTGCCTTATCTAATCTTCTTGGTAGTAGTCTTCTCTACAATGATGAATAAAATCACATTTGTCATTGCTAACTGTAAATTTGCAATAGCACTATATGCTATGTCCATAGGTTTTTTTTTTTCCAATTGTGTATGTACAATTGTCTTTTTTAAAAATTGTTTTCATCTTTAATTTATTTCTATTGAACTTTTCTATCTCATAATATTGTGTTGTCGTGACTTTAAAATCGACTTATGCACTTCTCATTGTGAATAATAGTGTTTTCTGAAACCATGATTATACACAACAAACTATTAAACCAGGTAAATTTTTAAAAAAAAGAAGTGGTCACCAATAAACATGTTTAAAAGAGAAGTTTTCCCAATCAAAATTTTTCTAGACATGCACTTTCACACCCTATATTCAGTAACAACAATATCATACTAGTTGCAATACTAAGATTTTTCTACAATACTATCTTGACGATAATAATAGTGAAAAACAATCAAAAATCAAACTCTAATATCATTATTGGGTATGTGGATAACAACACAAGAACTCAACTAAAATAAAAGACAATAGTATAATTTTACTAATAGATACTCTTTTCTCTAACTCCAAAAAAAAAAACAATAATACCCGCTATTCGCTATTGAAAATAGGAAAAACAACTAAATGAAAAAATAATTTGCTCTCTTAATTTTTCTATCCAACACTAAAGCAATATAAAAGAAAAGAAAATGATTTAGTGCATCCTAAGAAAACAATGTGTTCCTTTTATCTATGCTTTGTGTTCCTTTTATCTATGCTTTAGGATAGGATGGAAACCAGGTAGTTTGATGGGCTAAGACCATGTTAAAAAGGGAGATCAAAGGTGAGGGATAACAAATAAATAGGTAAAGTATAAATAAAAAAATTATCAACAAAAGACTATTAACAACAACAACAAAAATCATTAAATATAAACTAATTAATTTTAGACACAAAAAATAATTAGTTACTATATTAATTAAATTAGATATTATTTTAAAGACTAAAAAAATTATTGGTATCTAAAGTAAGTGAAAGAATATTTTTTGTTTTATTCCATCTGTCTTTCATCTATAGCAATGATACATATATATAACCATAGCATTAGAACCGTACAGAGCCGTAGAGATTTTTTTTCTAACATAACATCTGTAATTAAGACTAATTATAGACCCATTAATAATGATTATATTCCTATAATTAAGTCTAATTATAGACTCATTAATAGTGATTATATTCCTGTAATTAAGTCTAA
>Ga0123342_1003650_pt1 | contig 24458 bp, 13 predicted proteins | sample Turbeawhitnodule_FD_89960 | JGI IMG/M metagenome (GOLD analysis project Ga0123342, IMG submission 89960) | Root nodule microbial communities of legume samples collected from Mexico - Turtle bean Mexico white nodule | ecosystem: Host-associated > Plants > Roots > Nodule | place: Mexico: Nepantla... | reverse complement strand
AACAAAACATATATAATTATATAAAATAACAAATGTATATAACAATAAATATTACTTTCATAAATTTTAATATATTTAATAAATTTATTTGAATTTAACACAAAATTATTTTTTATTACAAAAATAAGAATAATTATAAATATTATATATTGCAAAAAAACAATTAACTCAAACTTAAAAAAAAAATATCATAATTCATTATTAAAATATTTTTTAATGACAAGGATAAAATTGTAAATTTATATTTTACACTTTTAAAATAATTTTTAAATTATTTTCTAACTATCACATCACTCACAAACTTCAATAAATCATTCTCACAAATCCACTCTATCATCCCTTAATTCAAACAACCTCACACATCCTCTCTAATCCACTTCCTCCCCTCCCCACAAATCTTCACCTCAGTCCAAACAAACCCTTAGGGACCTAACTAATAAGAGTGATAAATTTATATATAAGTAGAAGGGATTAAGAATTCTTCAAGATACTTTTGAGACCACATCCATTTGTGTCCTTAATAATAAGAATTTTTGAATAATGGTGTGCTTCGAGACAAAAGTATCCTGAAGAATTCTTAATCCCTTCTAGACAAAATCATGAATCTACATATTCCATTAAGGACAATATTAGATTCTTTTAATTTTGTTTAATTTGTTTAGTACTTTTATTGGTTTATTGTTTTCCAGTAAAAGTATCATATAACTCATAAATGAAATAATAATATTTTTTGAGATAAAGACACTACCAGAATGATCAATGTAACTAAAAAACTAAAGTTTTATTGTCACATACATTTGTTTCATAGTTTAATTAGAAAAATTAATTACTTGAAAATAAAAACTTCAGATTTAAAAGTTCTTTTAAGTTTTTTATTATTTTAAACTTAAAAATTACTTTTATGTTAAAATTTATTCAATACAATAAAACCTAACTTAAATAAATTCTACCAGTTTGATTGGACCCAGACAAAGTCTAGTTCCATCCAATCCTACATTGGATAAAAAAAATTCAAATGAAGTAAATTAAGTACACAAATAAAATTAATTCAATTTAATATATACCTAAATTCATTTAGACTGCTGGTGGAATGGATTGAGAAAAATGGACCTACTTTAATTTAATTTATAGTTATTAATTTTTATCCTGATTGACCAATTTAACAAATTAGATATACACATCTCTTTTACTCAATTATATTTTATCCATCCAAACATAGAAAAAAGAAGAAGAAAGACAACGGAAGTAAAAATAAATAAAATAAATAATTATGGAAATAAAAGTTATAAAAAAAATTACTATTAATAATTTTTTTTAGTGATTGTTCAATCCTTTTATTCTTTCCACTTTGATAAATTATGAAATCCTATAATATAAACTATAGAAGAGGAAGTTTAGTTCTTTAGTCTTTTACTTGATTTGTCACGTATATTCTCTAATTATTGGATTAGATTGTGAGAAAGCTGGTCCTAATAGTGTTATTGACAAAAAAAATAACACAGTTTATTTAAAAAGTGAAAGCACAAAAAAATAAATTAACATGAATTTGGAATCCCTAAAAACAACGGAGGTTTACATAATCGTCAGAAAATTATTGATCCTTCCGGAGTTACTAAAAATCGTTAGTAATCCATTAACGACGCTAAATCTTTTAGGGTAAAATAAATTGTGAATAACGGAATAAAACATTGAAAATACTAAATATAACTTCCGTCAAAAATAAATTTCTTTTAATGATAAAATTTGCTAATAAATTGAAAATCAAGTAATTCAGGTGCCAAAGTGATTTAGAACTTAATAAAAAACGTCAAACTAAAAAGCCCTATTACAAAATTATTTTAATAGTGAAAAAATTGATTAACCATTTTGACAAATTGAACATTGAACATTACACATGCTTTCAACCAACAAATCAACAAGGCTAATATATTGCCCATACTCACTGGTAAAAAAAGCAAGAGAACATCAAACATTAATATAAGAAACACTTCTTCGAAATCATGACTTAAAAAAAAAAAAATTCTTATTTCATTTTTGTTTAATGGATAAACTCTTTAGGTGGAAATTATTTTCCTCTTTGCTTAAATATTTGAAAGATAAACTAATATAGGGTATTTTACCCAAATTTCTTGAACTATGTATTGAATATACTCACACTTATAATTGTCTATAGAAATATTTAGAAAATAGAATTTCAAAATGGAATGAACAATGCATATATATTACTTTAAAGATAATAATTGTAAACAAGATGCATATTTGTTTTCAAGGTACAATATAGATATATTACTCAATTGAGGGCATCGTGTAAAGAACAATTTGTGTTTTTTTTTTCTTCTTAAAATTAATTTTCAGAAAATAGTTATAGAATTGAAATGATTGCAATCAGAAAATGCCTTATGGAATCTATTTTTTTATAGTACTTTTCGAAATAATAATCTTTTAACACCAACAAATACTCTATAAAATTATATTTTAAAAAACATAGAATTAATTTGCTGTTTAGTTTTATTTTTTTTATTTGTTGGACATCTCACATTGACTAGTGATAAGACTATTTCATTATATATAAAGTGGGTGACCTCATCTCATGGGTTGGATTTATGAAATTAAGTTAGGCCTAAAATCTATTATTTAATTTTATTTTTCTCTTACTTTTTAATATTCAAATCATTCAAGATAATATATAACACTTTCCTTTTTATATTATTAACTATTAATAAATTATTAACATTAGGTAATGATAGCTTAACATCATGTTTTTTTCCACTTTCATTTGATAATTATATATATTATTATTATATTTTAAAAATTTATTCATATTCATTTTTACTAGTTAAATATAATACTTTATTATTAAATGGAGTTATAAAGTAGAAGTGAGAGAAAAATAAAAATGTCAAAAAGTTGAATTTCCCTTAACATTAAGAAATGGATGTTATTGATTTTAACTATACTATTTTTTTTTTTACATTCACTTTACAACCATAGTTATTATTATTTTATTAAAAAAATCAGTTATATAGTCGATGTATTTAATGAATAGTCAAGAGATTTTTTTCTTATTGGTTTTAATTAAAGTATAATGTAATCTATAATAAATACACTGATAAAAAAAATAAGTAAAAATATAGTGAAAAATTATATTAATAATTAATGATATTAAATAAGCATGGGATACGTACATGTCCTTCTTCATCTCTTCTTGCATAAAAAAAAAGTGATCCAGAATCCGAATATCTGTTGAACGTGACATCGCACGACGTCGTCTCTTGAACTCGTGGCGTCAAGTTTGGCTTCTCCACTCGACAAACTGAACTGAAACTTATACACTGCGTTCGCAGTAAGCAACGCAGGCTACTTCTCGGAAGTACCAAACGAATAGCAACTGAAAAAGTGTGAGAAAAAAAAAGAGAGAAAACAAACGCGGTCTGAATTCAACAATGGCAGAACCTAAGGTTAAGTACGATCGCCAACTCAGGTACTCTCGCCATTTTCTCATTTACCTAATTTCCACTTCGCCCTAACCTAACCTTGTTCCTCTGAAAAACCTAGCGAACTCTATGGCGCGGAGAACTGATTTTTCGTATGAGTATTGGATTTTTTTTTATTGTGGTATGTAGTCAATTGATTCGCGCGTTGTGTGTGTTGTGTATATTGAATTGAGTCGACTGTTGCTTGTTGTGTATCTATAGAATTGTTTTGAGTGCTGTGTGCGTTTGTTCGTTCAACGAGAATTTTCAAGTGTTAATTAGTTGAACGAGTGGAGGATTTTGTTACGGCGTGTGGATTCTTGTGACGGTGCTACGGCTGAAGGTCCATTCGATGTTTTTGGTTTGGTACGGTGTTAGGGATTTGGTGATTTGATTAAATGTAGTGAACTGTTAATGAACTGGAGTGGAGTTTGCTGTGTATGGATAGATGCATCTTGGAATGGAGCTGCTTTTAATCTGCAAAAGGCAGAAAGTCGTTGTTATTTTGTTGAGTGAATGTTTTGATTTTCAGTGGCAGGAAGAGAACTGTTTTTCTCATTCTTGTGCTTCCTTTGTTGTGAATTTTGCCTGTGTGCTTGTGTTTTATGTATTTAGATCTGAAGTAGAATCTTAAGGCTGTTTGGTTTGAGAAAAGGTAGGATGTTTCATTTTCTATTTTAAGTTTGCATAGGAAATAACAGAAAATAGTAAAATGTTTTTCATTCTTTCTTGTATAAACTTTTGAAAACAGGAAATGAAGTGAAAATATGGTGGCATTTTAGTAATTGAAGATGGAAGTAGAAATGCTCTCAAACCAAACAGTCCCTTCTGCTCGTCTCTCTGTTTTTTATTAACTTGTTTGGGGGCAGTCTTGGAGACATCTCTTGATCTCATTCATATTGCATTGTTTATTTGAAAATCCAGAATATGGGGTGACCAAGGACAAGCAGCCCTGGAGAAATCTAGTATTTGCTTACTTAACTGTGGTCCAACTGGTTCTGAAACACTTAAGAATCTTGTTCTTGGTGGGATTGGAAGCATCACTGTAGTTGATGGATCTAAAGTCGAAGAGGGTGACCTTGGAAACAATTTTTTGGGTACAGCAACTTGTTATTGTACACTGGTTATGCGTTTCTGAAACTTTTGGTTGTCATTTTATTCTCTTACTTGTAGTGGATGAGGCAAGCCTCGGAAAGTCAAAGGCAAAATGTGTTTGCTCATTTCTTCAAGAGCTGAATGATGCAGTTAAAGCTAAGTTTGTAGAAGAGTCTCCTGAAACATTGATCGAGACAAATCCATCATTCTTTTCTCAATTTACTTTGGTTGTTGCTACTCAGGTATGCTACTATAATGCACACAACTCCTATCCTATGAGATAAATAGATGGAGTTTTTTTATGTAAACATGATTGTGTGCCTCTGTTCATAATTCTGATTTTTTGTGTATCTTTCTTATTGAAAGAAAGCTATCAATTCATCAATTGACAATTTCTCTTCATTGTTCAATTAAAGATAACCTTTAACTTTGATAAACTTTCAGCTCGTGGAATATTCAATGATTAAGCTTGACCGAATCTGCAGGGAGGCAAATGTTATTTTGATCTTTGCTCGCTCCTATGGCCTTACAGGGTTTTTTCGAATTAGTGTGAAGGTAATTGTATAATTTTAAATTCCTTGTATATTCGACAATGTTACCAGTTCAAGGAATAATCTGATGCCTGAGGAAATGAAATATTAATTTTTATCACCAATTTAACTTTGATCTAATATTTGACTTGTCAGAGAGAACATAAAAATAATTGAATGTGGCCATTTGGAAAATGGTATTAAAAAGAGAAGGGAAATAGTGGCTGGAATTGCAATAGATTGACTGCAGGCCAATTTTGTTTTCTATTCATATGCATGACCTACAAAAGCAAAAATACTTTTATTAGAAAGCATTTGTGCTTGTGAGCATCAACACAAATTGCATGCTTTGGTTTAATAATACTTTTTGTTGACTTTATTAGGAACATGATGTGATTGAGTCAAAGCCTGAACATTTCTTGGATGATCTCCGTTTAAATAACCCTTGGCCTGAACTCAAGAGGTATAGAGTAGTTTTATCTTTCTTTTGGCTAATTTTTTTCTATGCTAAGATGAGGGCAAGCCTTGGCCCTTGGTGCAATGGTAATGTTACTGCCGTATGGCCAGGAGGTCTTGAGCTCAAATAGTGGAAATAGCCTCTCCAGAGTCTCCAGTAATGGGGTGAAGGCTGTTTACATGTGCCCTTCCTGGACTCTACTAGGTTGGACCCTTGTGCACTTTGCTGCTCATTTTGTGTGCTTGTATACTAAGATCTGGTTTTTCCTTCCTTCGTCAATGTCACTAGTGTCCTGTCAACCTAAGTAATTCCTGAAAAGCTGAGACCATAGACCTGTTCCTTCCCCAGGTTCACTTGAATTTTTATTGAATGCTTATGTACAGATTTGCAGATGACATTGATTTGAATGTTCAAGATCCTGTGGTCCATAAGCACATACCATATGTTGTCATTCTTGTCAAGATGGCTGATGAGTGGGCCAAAAGCCATGGTGGTAGGCTTCCATCGACCAGAGAAGAAAAGAAGGAGTTCAAGGTTTGTTGTTTAATCATTTAGTCTTTTTTATCTACTGTTGTTCTTGTTATATGATTAGCTTTGGATGTGAACTATGTAGGAGCTTCTTAAGGCTGGGATGGTTGCACAAGATGAAGATAATTATAAAGAGGCTATTGATTCATCATTCAAAGTATTTGCTCTCCGAGGAATAAGTAAGTAGATAATTTAAGATTAACTTATTTTAACTTTTTTCCTTTTTTAATCTTAATTTCAAGAATCTCTCTATCCTTTTGTTTTATTGGATAAGGAACATAATTATGGATTTTTTCTGAGAGCTTGTAGGTTTAAATTTGACAGGATTCTTGGAGGTGGGCAAGAATAAAACTAAAGAAAACTGTTTAATTTTTTAAATGTCTAGTGCTCTATATTAAGGTTCCAAGAATCTATTTGTTGAGTTTTGCAATGAAGTTACTATAAACTTGTTATATGGAGAATTCTTCCTCTGTGAAAATGACAAATCCATACATTGCTTGCTATGAAGAATGTGTTGTTACCAGTTAAGGGTCGTGTAATGTGAATTGCTTTTCTAGCTTGCAATTTTTCCATTAAAAAATTATTTTTCATCTAAAACTAGAATACTTAGTTATTGTATGAACATTTACATCTGCAGTCCAATTAAAAATATGATTTAGTCTCTAATGTTATTTACTATCATAGGTACGGAGTTGCAACAGATACTAAATGATAGTTCTGCTGAAGTGGATTCTAATTCGTCAGATTTTTGGGTATTGGTGGCAGCTCTGAAGGTTGGTGCTTCTGTCATTGCATCACTGGCTTTGCTTCACTTGATGTGGAAAAAATCTTATATATTTAAAATTATAATGTTTTTTGGATGGTAATTAGTTAGAACTTGTGAAATTGAAAGCTGGAGGAGTAACAGAAAGTTGTTACTCATGAGTTTGTGGTAATTTACTGCTGTGAGACAACTGTTGTTTGTGTGAGTGTTCTTTTTTGATTGCCTGTACTTTAGTGATTTGATGATACATTTCTCACCCTTTTGCAGGATTTCATTACAAATGAAGGTGGCGGGGAGACACCTCTTGAAGGATCTATACCAGATATGACTTCTTCCACTGAGTAATTAGCCAAAAACTTTGCATACTTTCAGAGTAATTTTTATTTTCTCTAGAAAATAATGATCATTAGTGTTGAAAATCATGATAGAATATTTTACATTTATTGTATAGCCGTGTATGGGCAACAAAATATCTAATTTAGAGGAAACAATATATCCTCTACTTTTTCTAATTAATAAGCCTATATAAATCAATTTCTGTGGTGTCGTGCACATAGTCTCAGCCAAATATCACAGGTTCTTTCCTTTTGAACAGTTTGTTTATTTACCTGAGATGTATTGATGTTCCTGCAGGCAATATGTGAAATTGCAGAATATCTATCACGCTAAAGCTGAGGCTGATTTTCTTGCAATAGAACATCTAGTGAGAAGTACATTGAAGAAGATTGGTAGAGACCCAAATAGCGTTCCAAGGCCAACGATTAAAAGCTTCTGTAAAAATGCAAGAAAACTCAAAGTAAGCTTGTAACTTACAGATCAAATTTATTTATATAGCTAATAATGATCTCCATATTTCTGAATAATGATTTGCTTCAATCTGTCTAGTACCGAATCACCATCTTAAAAGGTCTTTGATTATCTAAATATAACTGACAATTGGCTAGTTTAAATAAACTTCATAACAAGCACTTTCTATAGAGAAAAATTAAATGAATCCAAGAAGTAAAATGAATGATATTTATCATATCATATATAACTTAAAATCAACTCATGTACGTTAACTTTTTCTGTGCGTTCCTTGTCTAACTTCTCTATGAGCACTGATTAATTTACAGAGCTTGGCATTCTTGTCTTAGAAAAGTATAGGGTCTTACAATTGAAAAGTTCCCATAATTTTGAAACTAATGTAATCTGGGCCATTCTCATTATCTGCTATGGATTTTACTCATCCGATATACCTGACTGTCTTTTAACTTGCGACACTCTACTGTTTTCTTCTGGTGTTGCTAACGAGTGCCTTAAGGGCACCAAGGGTGTATTAGTCACTTATTTTTTTGAGAACTTTCCACTTCCTTAATGGCTTAACCAATGTTCTGAAGGCATTTGTTAACATTCTGAGCTTTAATTGAAATAAAATAATGTATAACCTACACGTGCTTTTTTTTCTGATGTGCAATTTAGATTAAGCCAATGCTTCTAACGAATTCTCCAAACGGATGCTTATTTACTTTCATCTGGTTGCTGTGGTAATCTACTTTAGTTTGATTAAAATTTCTTGAGCTGTCTCAAAAAATAAATCAAGCATTGGTCAGGTTCTATTTAATTCCATCACTGCCCAAAGATTCCACTCAATGGCACCTTGGTGATTCTATAATCCAATTTCCTGACACTCTAAGAATGTGGCTATTATTCATTTGTAGCTTTGTAGAATGAACATTCCAAAGGATTACACTACTTTTTTATTTTTTTGGGACCAAAAAGATTGATTGAAAATTTCACCACGCTCTTGTTAATGGTAAAGTATTATTTCTATTATTACTTCTGTTAATGAATCATTAAAGTTTAGTATATTCTACGTAGATGATTGCAAATGTTTATTTCTTCCGCAAAGCTTCTTCCTTCCCTTGTCTAGTATGTAGAGAAATTACATGATTACAGATGCCTGCAAAGTCTTCTGTATAGATCTTAATTTTTATGTTGTAGGTTTGCAGGTACCGTCTAATTGAAGATGAGTTTAATGCTCCAAACCTACCTGATTTACAGAAGTACTTAACTGATGAGGATTCCAGGTTATGTTCATTTTATAAATTATGTTTCTGGGTGGTTTTCATATTATTAATTAATCTGTGGAAATTTGTTTTGCTGAAAAGCTGCTTTTTGTGTCTATGGGTGGCAGCATTGCCATGGGAATTTATATTTTGCTTCGTGCTGCTGACCGATTTGCTGCCAATTACAACAGTTTTCCCGGACAATTTGACAGGTAATGATGCTTCACACAGTTCAGGGTCTAAATTCTCAATATTTTCCTGTTTTATAATGGGGCTTATTTTTGAGATTGGTTTTTGCTTATATGGTGATTGTCTTGAAGTGCCATGGATGAAGATATACCTCGATTAAAGAGCACGGCAATTAGCTTACTTAACGACTTGGGATGTAATGGTGCCACTTTGGCTGAGGACCTTATCAACGAGATGTGTCGCTTTGGTGCTGCAGAGCTTCATGCTGTTGCTGCTTTGGTTGGAGGAATTGCGTCGCAAGAAGTGATCAAGGTTTGCAGTTCTAGCTCATCCTAAATAGTCTTGTTTGCAAGCTTTTTATCTTCTTGGGTTTTTACTTAGTCTATAGTGGACAATTTTACAGCCTTGTCTTGGTCCAGTCACATTTTAGCTGCCATTAACCCAAGCCATGGAAGTTAACACAAGAGACACTAAATACATACTACGTGCTTAAAATAAGTCAGCTAAATTTGGCCTTTTGTTGTATTTTCTCATCTTTTGAAATGATCCCTGCTCGGGCGGGGACGTTTTATTAAAAAAATTCTAATTTGTTCCAACACAATTCATCATAATGCGTCCAAATGATCATGGTTCATCTTGGCTAGGTATTGTGTATGAAATTCAGATTCAGATACAAAACCATGTAACAGAAGAAAGCAATATACATATTCCTGCTCCATGTCCTATTCATTATTTGATCAATTACCTGTTCCCATATGTATGAAACCAAAATGTTAGGTTTTTTAAGAAAATAAAAATGGAGCCCAACAGTTACTTTTGTGGATGTGGGCAATAACATTGCAATATAAGAAATTTGTAATAATTTCTATAAAAGCTCTGCACTCCCCAAAAAATGTGGTAGTGGTATGCATATGGCCAACACTTATAGTGGATGAAATTTTCTTTAGGTGTGGAAGGTTGTTAAATAAGTAATAAGCAGGTAACACCGATAATGGATTGATACGAGGGGATTCATGCCATACATAGGACTTGGGAATGAGAGTATTGCTCACTAACCTTCCTTTAAATAAATAATGTATGTAAAGGTGAATGCAACTGAAAAACTAAGAAAATGGGGTGGACCACTCTTTCTTTTTTCTGACAGATGGTCAGAAAAAGGTTTATACTGGAAGCTAGATATAGCTATAGTATGATTGTATGATATAGGTTAGTATTCCTCTACACATTCTCATACTCTTTTAACTTAAGCAGTGAACAATAGATATGGATAATCACCTTATTGTTGTTTGGACTTAACATGCAACAATGACACGGAAGTGTTGAATAGTTATTCATTTTTTAGGAACATTAGTTTTTCGACTAAAAATCCATCCCTATGCATTTTAATCGAGGCTCTTGTTCACCGTATGATAATGGAAATTTGTAGTTTCAGGTAGCCATACTCTTGCAAAATCGTCTTAAATGAATGTTCTAACAGCGGAACTTAATTTTGTATGACTTGGGATTCACGTTATTTATGTTTCTCGCAGCTCATAACAAAGCAATTCGTACCAATGTCCGGAACCTTCATATTCAACGGCATTGACCACAAATCACAGCTGTTGTCACTATAATGCTTGTATCGTGGTAGCAGTTGCTGTTTTTTCCCGATGGTTCAACATGTATTCTCAACATAATATTTAATGGGTTTGATGGAGGGGACGATCGTTTATAACTATGGCTTCCTTTAATCTTGTGCCATATTTTGCTCGTTAAGTGGAATCTTGTCTTTTACACAAATTTTGTAACCGAATATGGATGTCAGACTAACATAAATATGGAAAGATATTAATTTGCAGAATTTTAGTGCTCTTTTAGTGAAATGAACTATTCGACTACATGTAATGCTTTTTTACTGTGACATTTCTTTAGCTTGGATTCAGAACGTAATTATGGAATCATGAATAGTCATTGATTCATTCGCTATATATCTTTTTTTACGTATCGGTTATTCTTACATATAATGAAAACCATTTTAAAAGGAAAGACACGAAAAGTAACGCGATATTCAATCAGTATATTTTCTACTCTAATTTTATAATTGGTAAAGTAGATAATGGGATTTTTTTTTCAAATAAAAAAGGGGGGCGATCCCCTTTTAGAATTTGCTTCTGGTTTTTATTTAATCACTCAAGGCGTTTCAATGCAGGTTATGCTTGGTAAACATGTCACAACAACGTTGTTGCTTTTGTAAATTCATGTTTGAATAATTAGACCATGGGCAAAAATGTCATTGACAGTTATTTGTACTTCTGTTACAAAAAGAAAGTACTCGAAATTTTCAAATAGAGAAATCAACAAAAAATGAAATTAAAGAGTCTATATAGTTTCTATGCGAGGGGAAGCTGAGTATGAAACAGATTTTGACGGCACCGAAATACCAAAACATTCAGATTATTGTAATTATTACTCTCCAGTTGCAGAAGCCGCTCTCTTAGGTTTGTACGCACTGAACTCCCCGAACTCCCTTCTTCCACTGGCAAAAAGAGTGTCCAAAATCAAAGCCTCGACAAAAGGAATGAAAACTCAGTCGCAATACACATAATTATTACAAGTAAACTACAAATAAACTAGTTAATAAACAGTAAAACGAACATTAAAAGATTTTGGGATATTAACTAGATATATTGAAGTTAAAAGTAAAAAAAAAAAATTAGCTGACTAAATAATGTGAATGCCATTTTGAATATGAATATATTCGCGTATGGTATGATGTATGAAACTAAAAATAGTCTCCTTTTTCGGATTTTGCACGAACTTGAAAATGACTTGTTTATATTCTTTCAGTTTTTTAAGGGCGAGTATTATTTATGTTCTCGTAACCCACTGATTCGATAGCAATATGCCTCAAAAGGTATATTTAATATACGAAATAGATGATCATTGAGCATAAATTGACGCATAAGGATGAAAAATTGTGATTAGAAAGATAGAAGAACAGATAACCATAGCATACCTGTGTTTTACATCCCAACCAACCGGAAGAAAACGTGGTTTTACTGCGTCCACAAATACTTGTCTCCATCTCTGACAAAAGTCTCGAATACCATCTTCACCATACTCCCTTAGTAAATGTTCTACAACTTGTTTCCCATGAGGTCCATGTCCCAAGAGAGAGAGTTTTGAATTATGTTCGGTATGTATAGATTTTTCATCATTGGGAGAACAAGACAAGTCACTAAGTTCATTTGTTTCCCTTCTGCTCAGACTGCTGTTATCAACATTTACAGCAGAGTCGACGCCTTCATTGCAATCTGCAGTTTCAACTGTAATCGCATTTTTATTCAAAGTTGCAGAGCCAGGTCCATTAACTGTAATATCAGAAGCTGAAGTGGAGTTTCTAAAATCATCTTTTCTCATAAAAAGTTCTGTATCTACTTCATCTGTATATGAGCCATCATGACCATCAACTTTTAAGTCATCCACATTGCTCATTGTGGGTGAGCAACCAATATGATTATTCTGTTCTAGCAGTGTAGTATTCCCTGTAGAATGTTTAAAAGAAAACCCTCTCTTCTTCTCAAATCGTCTTCTCTCATGAGGCGTCATGCCAACTTGCAAAGCTCTTTCTAGATCTTCGTCAGATATGTCTCTTCCTCCATAATATCTCTTTATAATCTGCATGCAAATTAACAAATAACGAACAATGATAATCACTACAGAAGTATAATTTATAACCCATATTTAATATTTATAAGGCATCTAACCTATCTCCAAAGAATTTCCTTAAACAAATCAATTTAACTTGGCTTATCTCTAACAACGTTAGTTCAAACTATTGAATAGAATTTCATCAGGTGGGCAACTACAATAGTCAATAGCTGTGTCAAAGAAACCAAAATAACAACACAAATACAAGCAAACCTCAGTTAGTTCTTCTCGGCGACTTAGAGGCATTCTTGGTCCATGGCTTAAAAGAGCCATAGCAGCTGTTCGTAACTGTAATGGAGATACACCATTCTCTTCAATTTGTTTTTCAGTCTTTTGACTTGGATGAACTACCCTCTGAAGGTAGAGAGGAATCCCAAATTCAACAGCTATTTTTCTCTTGTACTTTTCTGCAGCAGCATGTGCGACCTCATGGCAATCCACACAAAGTAGGACAATATCATGAGAACGATGGCTTTTCAAATGCTCAGGGAAATGTACTCTGTAACATGATGGGATTATTCGATACCGTAAATAGTGATTTCCTTCACCACATCCAACACATATATTTTTCTTGCTCTGGATATAGAAGTCATTGTCTTCATCCTCTGGGCGGCCTTTGGGTTCAAAAAGAAGCATTATAGAGGGGGGATCCTGGCCAACAAGTTTTGCAAGATCCCGACTAAGATACCTGGAAATCTAAATATTAATCTAAGAGAAACCAACAGAAATTTTTAGTCTAAAAATTAGAAAAAAAAATGCAGTGCACAAACCATTTAAGCTTCTTCTCGTCACAATAACAAAGTAGCCTCCCATCATTAGCAAATATCCGGCAATTGTGATAAACAGGAGATTTGCAAGAGAACTTTTGAACAAACAAATCTCGAGAAGCCTTCCGAGAAAATTGTTTAGGATGTTTTGGGCCCAGTTGTTTATGGGCTAAATTAGGTCTTAGGTTACTGTTTATCAACAAAGCATAATTAAATATAGAAAGTGGACAACTCCCATTTTGACCTATAGACTTCTGAAGAATCACTGAATAAATATCATCATTAACCAACTTGTTTGCAAGAATATGATAGATATCACTCAGGTGACTGCAAACTACAGGAGATGGGGAAATGATGAAAGAGTTCACACCCATTTCCATATTGATGTCAGCCTGGGCTATGGTCTTGGGTATTTCAGAGTGACTAGCTGAAGGCTGACTTGCCAAAGCTACAATTGCCTGGTCCGAGAGTACATATTTTAAGCTCTCATCATGAATACGAGCCTGAAGTATGGACATGCAACAGAATAATCAACTCATGTTACTAAGTTACTAACATACAATTTTCTGGCACCAAATAGAAAATTTTCAGCACTATATCAAAATTTGTACAGCAAGCTACAGAATCTTCATTATAAACTTATTTCATTTAACTAAGCACATGCTTGGAAACATTTTTTTCTGGGAAAATAATAGTTGTTTTCCCCCAAAAAATAAAGTTAGCAAAGGAAGTGATTTTTTCTCCAAAATAAGTTAAATTCATCACAAAATTAGTTTTGCAGATTTATTTTTGGGATAAATTATGGCAGAAATGAACTTAAACCTAAATATTTCTAATGCTATATACAATAGACTTGAAAAATTATCCCACCAATAAATAACTGAATATGTCAAGTGTTTTCAACATACCAGAAAACCAATACTCAATGTATTGTTTTTCTTAGTCCATTATTACTGAGTTTTATTTTTCCAGACCGCATAAAAAGTGTTACCATAATTTGAAAACAAATTGACAAGACCTCTCAAATGACTATGAACACAGATTGAATTTATGCTCCATCCCCATAATTTGCAGTATTTAAACTAGAGGAAGTTAAGAAAGACTAATAGTCACACAGCACAGTAATAATCATAAAACTATTCTATAATGGTAGCTCAATTTAAGGAGCCTTCATATAATAACTCACCATCAGATCTCTCCATGCGCAAAGTTGCCTCACAATAATCTAAAGACATAATCAGAAGATCATATTAGAACAATATATCCAATTTGACTACTTACAATACTTAAAATCTGAACAGGAACCAGCAAACCTGAGTTTCATTTGATATAGACGGACAACCATGACTACTCACTTGACGAGAAAATAATGATAATGCAGAAGATTCACCAGGATATCCTTCAATCTCCTTTGTGAAAAGTTGTAAACATATCATGTTTGAACGCCGACTAGCCTCAAGAACAAAATGGAATTTGTCACTGGAACAAGAGTTTTCTGACAAATAATGAATTCAGAATTTAGACCCAACAACATTAACATAGCGTCCTAAGAAATTGTTGAGATGAGAAGTGACAAATATCAAACTTATTTCTTCAGTTAGTTCATCAAAGTTATCTGGTTAAAATGAGAAGATGCTAAGGCATACCATAATCATTTGTTGCAGATCTAGCACATCTCAGGTATAAAATAATATGTATACTTCCAAACTCGTAATTTTTAAGGCATGGGAAAAATACAAAAGGAGGACATGAGCTTGATGAGGTAGACTTTCAAAGTTTCTGTCTACTAAATAAAATGGTTAGCATTTATCAGAACTTTCTTTTGTTTCTATTTTTTCTCTCTTTCCTCACAACATAAGACAAGAATAAATACCGCTGTCCAGTTGTTTGAGTTCATTGATCAGACAATTTGCAATATACAACAGAAAGTGTGCATCTGTTCGGGCATAATGTACCATTTCTGCTGAGAGAGGGCGTTGTCGCCAATCTTCACGCTACAATTAAGCATATAAAATAAATCAATTCTGAGCACTAACTAAAAACATCCCAAACACAGAACAACAGCATTGTGTCTTTTCCTAAACATTTTAATACATGAAATACGAAAAGGTTTGTTCGATAGCCTCATTAGTAGTTAAGTACATTAGGCTAGTTAGGTAATATAGTTGAAGAGGGCATGTGGCCTATACATATTCGAGGAGAGGTAGAAAATGAGATCATCTTGTAATTTTTTGAGAGAATTGGGGCCTCTGGGCATTGAGAGGCACAGACACTCAAAGTTTTGCAGTGTCCTCATAATTGGGGTTTCTTAACCCAATTTCTTAATAAGAAACCAAGTTCTATTCTTTGATATACCTCATTAAATATCTAGTTGCCTGCATCATTAATAAATAACCAATGTAACAGGACATAACGATTCAATTCCAATGCAATTGTGGGCACAATATAATTCATTGTTCAGATGGCTACTTCTGAAAAGTAGAAAAGGGAGCTGTTCAAATGTATAATTCAGAAATCTCTTCTAACTTGCAGGAGCAATCTCAAATTCAATTTAAATTGTGACAACTAAAAAGTCAGAATAGATGCGTTAGTACACCATCTGCCCTCCTCATGATTGTGAAAATGAATTCACAATTAAAGTTCCGTGCTACAATCAACTATTGTATTTTAGCATGCCTGTCTAAATTTTTCTGTTTTTGTTCAATAAAGTTAGTATAAATTCACCATTCAAGCAATATTCAATTATTATCTTATCCCAATACATTTGTAACGGTTTGCCATTTCATCACAATAAATTTTAGTCTTAATCTCAACCGCTACGGGTCAAACTCCTTCAAATGTTTCAACTGTAATCCTATGTACAAAAGAAATTTATAATTGAGGTTTACCCAACAAACAAGTGAAAGAATAATTACAAAGAATGTTATAAAAACTTTATAAAAGAGAAATAGTTCCCTGAATGGAAGAGTAATTCTCCCATTCTAGATAAGACTCCAGAAGTCTACCACTCATTGGGAAAAGCTAATAGAATGGCATAACTTTATAATTTCTTTTATAATGCTCAAACTCATTGTAGGCTGAACTCGGAAAATGAACAAATGAAAATTTTAGGTATTGCATTTACTAAGTATTAGTTATCCAGGCTAATTAATAAATTCATTCAATGAAGGATTAAGAACAGTAGGTCAAACCTGTAATAATTTATTTGTTGTCACACCACAGTAAGTTTCAAGCAAATAAGCAAGTGATTTATATGGTTTTGACAGCACCTCGCATGCCTACAGTAAATGAACAACACACCGATTTAAAAAAAAAAAGGTTACCGCCTGTCAATTGTAAAATGCAAATTTCTCCAGTTTTGTTATGCATGAGGACAAGATTCTGTATGGTATGATAATGGCAACATGTAAAGGCAACTCACCTTTGAAGTATCAAATAGGTTAACAACATATATGTGGAAGTCCCTCTGTAGCCAGACTATATCATTGTCAGCACCATGGAACACCTATCCACAAATTTTCCATTGAGAGGGAAAAAAACTGTAATAAATAGACTTGGATGGAAAAAATACAGACAAACAACTCAACAAAATATTCTTCCATAGACAATATGCTTTTAATGCAATACCTATCTATCTACTTATGTACTTCTAGTTCCTAAATATCACAATTGTACGATTTTAGTCTCCCAAAATTCCAATTGGCAAATTAGGTCCTCTAGGTATTGCAATGCAAATGAGCAATTTTGGTCCCTTTATATGTTCCATTAAAGACTAAATAGATTTTTCGGATGGAACACTAGATGATGGCATGACAAATAAGAGACCAAAATCCCACATTACAATACCTGATAGATCAAAAGTATAATTAAACGGGTAAACAATCTGAATTATTCCAACTATATTTTACATTTTTTTTAAAAGTAAACCCCTCTCCCAAAATTTCTAAATCTTATTTGTTTTAGAATATGATACCGATAACTTACATACTTTACAAATTGAAGGATTGGCGAAAACAGGGCGAAGAATGCCCATAAAATCATGCAGGGCAATTGCGTCAACCAAATAATCTTTCTCCCGCGTAGAAATCTGATTAATGAGATAAAAAGACAAATGCATCAACAAATTTATCAAACAGATTCCTGGGATAAGCAATCAGAGACAAGTTGTTAAAAATGCTCAAAATTACCTGAACTAATGCCGTAAAGCCTAGAAAAGATCGTAAGCTATGTTGCTCTGTATCCACAGCAAAAAACCTCTCTTCGCTCAACACATCAACTAATTCCTTTAACTGCGTCTCGGAGTGAACCCAAACATATGAATCCTTCATTTCCATGTCCACTATCTCAGTTCCAAATTCAATTTCAGGCTGAGGAGTTTTCAACAATGCTGTAATCTCCGCCTCAAACGGATGCGAATTCGAAGCATTCTCTGCAAGAAAACAACTAAACTCAATTTCATGTTCACAACCTTCATACACAACTCAACGCAGACGAAGAATCCAAAAGAAAATTAAAACAACGAATTTCTAGCTTTATGTATTCTGTATTATGTGCTAACTTTGATAGAAAAATCTCGATTATGAATTTACGATAACTCATCACTTCATATTCAACCTTCCTCAAACTCACTTCATTTCATAGCTCAAAATTTCCGGAAAATATCGCCAAACTCCACTAAGCTCTTCAAATTCTAAACCTCGCGCAAAAAATCGCACGAACAAAAACAAACAGAAAAGTCCTCGAATAATCGAACGCATTACAACTGCGGAAACAAAAGCTATTGCGTATTTCCTATGGTTACTACAGCTAAGCATCACGTTCGAATACTTCAACTTTCACGTGTTCCTTCGGTTAAATGCAACCAAACACAGAAAAGAGTGTAAGGAGTCTGAAATATACCGTCGTTGCTGAGGTGCTTGAACGGAGTGTAGGAATTATCCGATAAAACGCGCTTGAATGCACTCTGTGGTTTCCGTTCGGAATGCAAATAGCACGAACTAGAAGAAGAGTCGCGCTTCTTGCGCCTTCGCGCGTAGAAGAAAATGGATATCATAGCAGCTGCAACGGCTACTGTGGCCACGGTGAATGTCACGCGCATCGTGTGAGCGTTGTTCATTTTCTTCATCGGCGAGATTCAGTTTGGGTTTTTGCTGAGCATGGTGGAGGCGGCGACCGCTCATGCTGGTAGCTGCAATGTTTGATTTAAGCAAGTGCTTTTGTCAGCTTACGTGGCACATTCAGATGTTGAAAACGTTTTGGCAGTTTCTTTCTGCACCCTTACATTTTTCCTCCTGCACCCCACAATTCTATAAATCCCAAAATAAGGGATGTTCCAAAAGCAAAGTTTGCATAAATGGTTGATTTTTAGAGTGTTGAATCTGGAAGCCTAATTTCTATTACGGATTGGTGGATCGGTAATGATTTTTTTTAATTATGGATTTCTGAATTCAGAATGCATATTTTGAATTACGGATTGGCGGATCTGGAATGGTTTTTTTTAATTATGTATGTTCTGCATTTTTCTATTGGATTAATACTGTCATTCATGTACTACTAGAAGCACCAATCTGGGAGGTTACCGGACGCACCAATTCAAAATTTTACCGTGAGCATCCAAAAATTTACCGGATTTCGTAATCTAGAATAAAAAAAAAAATGTACAGTTTTTATATAGGAATGATTTTGTCTTTGCACAACATTGTAGAGTGCATGAAGAAAAATATAGGGATGCAAAAAGAAACTGCCAAACGTTTTTTTATATAATTGGGCCTTGAGTTGTAAAAGCCCAATTTGTACTAAGTTATTTGTTAGAGGAATTTTATTGCACCCCTATGGTTTCCTCCAGCACTCCAGGAGGTATGTAAAGATAAAATTAACCCCGTAAAATCTCTAATTGTATTTCTTCTCTCCTTTCTTCCTCTCTTGGTTGTTCTCTCTTGTTCTGCAGATTCGTTGTGAATCCTACCATATTGTTGCCCACCGCCAATTATGTCGATTGAGTTGTCATTGGTGTAAAAAGTATAAATTATGATAATTTGTTTTTCTCAATTTTGATTTTGTACCATTTGGTTCAAGATTTCCTCGTTCACAAATAATTACATTGATTAAATTTTACTCTAACACTCTAAAGCAAGATCAAAAGGAGGATTAAAGGCAAAATCATAAATGATATCAGAAGGTTAATCACGAGGAAACCGTGTTAATACAGGTACATGAACGTAAGTAAGGGTCAAACTCATCCTTCTAAATAAGTTTACCGACACCATACTAAGGAATGCATTTTATTGAACATTTATTACACTCAACTATCTAAGACTAAGCAGTAACTTAATAGTAGAAGAACATTTTATATATATTCTTCTAACATCCTAATCAAGAACGACAATCGTGAGTAAGAGGAGAAAAAGACTTTTTCAATATGAGTAGGAATAATATCAATTTTGTCAACTAAGTTTTGATTGAATAGAAAGGTGTAAGATTTTATGTTTTTTTTTTCTGAATTTTGCAGATACTCTAGATTATGAGATTTTAAAAAAATTTCACAGGTTATAGAATTATAGAATCTATGAATGATTTTAAAATCATACACTGTCAAAGATATCGTTTTGAAGAGTAACATTAAGATGGTGTCATTCAGAATATACTTTCGAATAAAAAAAATACTTGCAAATAACATGAATTATACAATTGTTTAAATGTTTTTCAGCAATCTTTTAGCATTAGAAAAAGTCATGTTAGGTTTCATGTAGAAGTAAATTCTGTAAATTGTTGACCAATCTTTCCTCCATTGATAAAGACAATAACACTATCCAGTTAAGCCTTATTATAAGGGCATGGGTGCAAAAAGAAAGCATGGGTGCAAAAAGAAATCCCCTTAGTGTGGGATGTTAAGTCCAGGAAGCAATCCCATTACTTGTTTTTTAATTACAAGTTATAGAACACGTTTTTTGCTCCTAAATTGATCATGAAAAGAGCGACAGAAAAAACAAATGGCTCTCTTCAGTTACACAATTTTTTCACTGCTTTGTGGCTTTATTTTCGCAATTAATCAACATTTATAATTAAACAACAGTTAATTCTTCTTGAGTAAGATATTCTTCTTGAAGTAATACATTTTTAATCATATGTCTGAAAAAATATTAGTAAAAAAGGTTAACTTCATTATGCTATGGATATTCATGATTCAAATCAAACTGGCTTCCACTGAATATATTTGAAAAAGTTAATCTCATCATGTTATAAACTTCATGATTCAAAAAAGGGAACTGTGAAAGATAATTATGATTTCCAAACACACACAAAAATAGTTATATTATTTTACTAGAGTAAGAGAATAACACTATTTACCAAAGTTGTATGTGGTCAAATCCCATCTTTATTGGCTAGTAAATTAATTGTCTAGGAAGTTAAATTTAAAATAAGTGTTTGTAAATTATAATTTTACAAAAAAATTACTTCATTAAAAAATAAATATATGTTTCTTATTAAAAAACAGAAAAGTAATTATTTAACTAAAAAATAAGCACAGATAAACCAAGTCGCCTGAATTTGCAAACATAAAAAAAATAATGTTTTATTTATCTGCTCGGTTCTACTGCTAAATTGGCTAGCTTATGAACCAATAATAAGCATAAAAATAAAATACAAAAATATAAATTAACCAAACTCTAAATATTTGTAATTTTTAATTAAGTCATGGATTGATAATTATGCTAATACTTTTCGCGGTTCATAAATTAATAACAATAATAATGTAATTTTAGTCTCTAATGTTTGTTAATGTACCGGTAAGTGCAGTGTTTGTATAAGAGGTGGAGAATGAAGAATAATCAGTATATTTCGTTAGTTAAACGCTTCACGCAATCGAGTTAAGGTATCAAATGATTGAGAAGGTGACTATCATCCTAGTCCTGACGGTTAGGCGGATGCGTCCATACTTTCAGAATCACTCCATCACGGTAAGAACCGATTATCCCATTTTTAAATATTATCTAAGTTCGACCTTGCAGGACGAATGGTAGGGTGGTCGGTTGAACTTTTGATGTTCGACATCCTGTATGAGCCGACAGGCGGCATCAATTCCCATTGCTTGGCTGACTTCTCTGCCGAGCTAACACCTCTCCCTAACCTCTCGACCGAGTGGACGTTGTATGTAGACGACTCCTCAAATAGGATCGGATGCGGAGCAAGGGTCGTTCTGGAGGGGCTCGATGACCTCCTTTTGGAGCAAGCCCTCCAGTTCGGATTCAAGGCCACCAACAACCAAGCAGAGTACGAAGCTCTCCTGGCTGGGCTGAATCTGGCATACGACATGGGAGCCCGCAAGTTAGTTTGCAAGAGCGACTCCCAAGTCATGATCGGATAAGTCAAGGGTGACTTTGAATTTAAGGAACCTTTGCTCCAAAGGTACTATCACACGGTCCGCAACAGTATGACTCGGCTCCAGAAGGCAATGTTAGAGCACATACGCCGACAGGAGAACAAGCGCGTTGATGCACTCTCTCGACTATCAACATCTAAGAAAAAGAACCACCATAAGTCGGTCATGTAGATCTGGCTGAGACAACCTAATGTGGCAGAGGCCGAATGCCTAGTGGTCACCAATGCAAAGATCGAGACTTGGATGACCCCAATCGTCTAATACCTTGAACACAGTACGCGTATGCTCTAGGACGAGAAAGCCATGAAGCAACAATGTTCAAGGTACACCATGACCAACCAAGATCTATACCGAAAGAGCTACTCAACGCCGTTGCTGAAGTGCCTCACCAAGGATCAGGCGGAATATGTCCTCAAAGTCCTCGAACAATGGCTGCCAAAGTCCTCTGGGCTAATTATTATTGGACGACCATCCAGAGAGATTGCGCAAATTATGTGAAGAAATGCGCCAAGTGTTAGGAGTTCGGCCCCCTGCATCACCTGAAGTTAGAAGCACTACATAACATGACATTCCCATGGTCGTTCGTCATTTGGGGGATGGACATCATCGGTCCCTTTGCCCCAGGAAGGGGACAAACAAAGTTCCTCCTGGTCAGAGTCGACTACTTCACCAAATGGATCGAGGCTGAGCCACTCGTGTCCATCTCCGCCAAAAACATGGAAAATTTCGTATGGCGAAGTATTTTCTGCCGATTCGGAGTGTCGCACACGATAATAACCCACAATGACCGACAATTCATCAATCGAGGACTCCTACCCTTTTACGACAACCTCGACATCAAATCCATCACAGCTTCAGTTGAGCACCCTAGACAAACGGGCAAGCCGAGATAGCTAACAAGGTCATCCTGAACAAACTAAAGAAGCAACTCGACAAAGCAAAAGAATGATGGACCGAAGAACTGTTGGAGGTCCTGTGGGCATACCGCTACTCCCCTCAGTCATCCAACCGAGAGACGTTGTACAACCTAACGTACGACACCGAAGCAATGATCCCGGTTGACGTAGGCGAGTCTACCGTTCGAAGGCAGATGTTCGATCTGACCTAAATGAAGAAAACCTCGCAGTCAACCTAGACTTGGTCAATGAGCTCCATGATAAGAGCAAGATTTGAAAGGCAGCGTGCAAGCTTTGGGTAGCAAGGCGCTACACCACAAAGGTTCGACCGAGAAGCTTCCAGAAAGGAGATCTCGTTTAGAGAATGAGGAGCGACACAAGGAATAGTGAAGGAAAGTTCTCGTCCAATTGGGAGGGATCCTTTTGGATTCGAGAAATTGAAATTGGGGGGGCATATCACTTAGAATGGTTGTCGAACAGAGTTGTACCGAGGAGGTGGAACGCCATGCACCTCAAATTTTATTACAGTTGACTAATAAAATTTACGTACTCTTTTCTCACCCGACCATTTTTTTTCTAAGGAGGGTTTTCAGTCGGGAAGGTTTTAACGAGGTGGTTCTCTTCAATTACTGGTAATCTAAGTTCACACATCTCTCAAACCCTGGTTCGGTCTGGATGTAGCCTTAGTCGGCAAAACCTACCGATATCCCGCCAACTTGGTTCGATCTGGATGTAGCCTTAATCGACATACCCTGTCGATACCCCACCAACTTGGTTTGATCTGGATGTAACCTTAATCGACATACCTTGCCGATACCTCACCAACTTGGTCGGTCTAGATGTAGCCTTAATCGGCATACCCTGTCGATACCTCAATAAACTTGGCTCGATCTGGATGTAGCCTTAATCGACATACCCTACCAATACCACACAAAACTTGGTTCGGTCTGGATGAAACCTTAATAGGCATACCCTGTCGATATCCAAGGACACAATTCAATTAGGATAAAACCAAAATAGGCATACCCTGCCGAAACCTCAAAACACGTTATGAGCGCCATCAAGCGGCTTGTTTAACTTGTTCAATTCTCTTTGATCAATTAAGTTACCGACCGCTTGCTTAACTTGTTCAATTTTCTTTGTTCAATTAATTGATCGACTGCTTACTTAACTTGCTCAAATAAGTTATCGACCGACTACTCAACTTAATAAAAAAAGCCACAATATGCAAAGAAACAACCGTTTTATTCATCTTCGAAAGGTAGGAAGAAGCCATACCCCAGCCTCGAAGGAAAAGCGGTAAAAGGCCACATCCTGAATGAAGGAAACAAAGCACTAAAAGCCTAAGACCTATTGATCTTCGCCTTCAGCACCTTCAATCGCTGCAGGTTTAGTTGTGCTCTCCAAAGCCCTCACCTCAGCCCTCAACAAGATCCGACTCTCGAATATTTCACCTTTAGGGTCAGACTCACCGGAGAGTAGTGGACCGTTGTAAAGGATGTGAGCCTGTCCGACGGCTTGGAAGAAACTCTGGTTGAGCAGCTCCAAAGTTTCGTCAATATTCCATCCAGCTCTGCCTCAACCGCCCCCTTCTCGGCCTTCAGCTCAGAATTCTCGGCATGCAACACTAAATTCTTATTTT